>Ga0105097_10000043_pt1 | contig 41862 bp, 45 predicted proteins | sample PPLLak12cMay2015_FD_87035 | JGI IMG/M metagenome (GOLD analysis project Ga0105097, IMG submission 87035) | Freshwater sediment microbial communities from Prairie Pothole Lake near Jamestown, North Dakota, USA - PPLs Lake P7 Core (1) Depth... | ecosystem: Environmental > Aquatic > Freshwater >...
ACAAAAAGAGGATTCTCAACATCGTTATACATGTCTCTTCGCAGCATAAATACCTGCATAGGTAAAAATATACCAGACGTACTTGTATATGGATCTACTACAACAGCACTAGATTCATAATAATCGTCAATACTAGTAATTGGTTCTCCAGTATGTGCATCTATTATAGAATCAAGTGTGTCTTCATCCTGCTGAGACAACTGCGATTCAAAAACTATAGTGATAATATCAGGAACATTAAATGAAGAATAAAGTAAAGTAATAGAAATAACCGACTGATTTATTTCTTCATTCAATCTACCTAAATTTACTGGACTTTTATATTTAGTATATGAATAAGACATTACAAAATCCTCCAAAATTCAAATCTAACGTTTTTGACCGACGCGGTAGTTGAAGCATTAGAAGTTCTAAAATCAAAATCAAACGAGTGTGTACCAGAACTTAAAACTCTATAAAAAAATTGAGAAACAGGGTTCCAGAACAACGTACTAACATAAGGAGATGATTCAAAACTATATACAATATCAGTGTCATCTAATGTTATTTGTACATAAAATGTTTCGTTGGTTTTACTTAAACGCCATTCAAAAGTGTTGCCTAGTCTATATCTACCATAAGCCAGTCCTGAAACAGTCAAATTAGTTTTATTTACAAACGCGGTACTGGTAGTTTGGGACTCAGTTAAAGATAATACATAATCAAAATTAGAAAAACTAGTTAGTTCTTCACCAGAAACCGTAGTACCGCCAGTTAATGTATCTACAAGATATTTTTTAGTAATTAAATGATCATCCTCAGTAGGATAAACTCCACTAACCGTACTGGTGAAAGCCCTGGTGCCATCGACTAAAATATAATGAGGATGATCATCATTATTTAAATCCATTAAATTACCATGATGGGAATAGTAGTCTATACCACTTTGTAATGTATTGGAAATAGTCGTCATCTCATAATTATCTATGTAATTATCAGAAACTTCCTGTGTAATATCACCAGAAATGGTAGTTCCTAGCTGATCTACATAGTATTTAGTGGTTAGATGCGCAGGCTGTGTAGGCAATACACCACTAACAACGGTAGAAACCTCTAACTGATTACCAAGTTCATCCCATTCTATGAATGAATTGTCACCAGTACCAAAGATTATCTTTTCGCTGTCTTTTAGCTCTATGTTTTTTGCTGAAATCTTAGCCATTTAACTACTCCTGAAATTTGCTAGCGGGGGCTCTTCACCCCCGCAGCTTTTAATCTTCTATAACAGACCAATTCAACACATAATTCGCAGAATCCATATCACCCATAAAAGTAACGACAAAGCTACTAGTAGTTCTTGCAGACACAATAAATGCGTAAACAGATGGAGGTGAGTCAGTGGTATTTTCCAACGTAGCATTAATTGTGTAGTTTGTGCTTCCTATATCGGTGAAATTAATAGTTACCTGTGCAGCTCCATTAGCAATAGCTTGTCTGCCATGCCTATCAACACCGCCTTGGTCTACATAACCCTTAGTGGCTAAATGATAATCCTGGGTAGGAGTCACACCAGAAACAGTAGCAGTGAAACCTCTACTACCGTCAGCTAGAATATACTGAGGATGATCATCATCACTCAAACCAGTTAAATTGCCATGGTCAATTATCCCAGAACTAGTAAGGTAATTGATAATATCCCCACTAATTGTGGTCATTTCAGAATCACTGATATAATCCGTAGGAATCTGAGCTACTATATCACCAGAAATAGTAGTCATTTCAGAATTATCAACAAAATTATTGTTAACCCAAGTTTCTGTAGCATAACCAGTTAAGCTTGGAATTTGAGCAACAATAGCCCCAGAAATTGAATCAACTTCTCCTTCAGTGTAATATCTGCCATCGTGAGTATGAAGGCTTGTATCATTACCACCAGTCAATCCACTAAACTGAGCTGATGTTAAGTGATAAAAATTAGGACCATCCCCTTCCAAACCAGATAAATTATTGTGAGTTACCGTAGAACCAAACTGAACCCATGATCCATTACTATAAACATAAAGCGCATCTAGAACTTCCACCCAAGCAGCAAAACCTTCAACCGCTACAGTCTCAGTCCATGAAGTTCCATTCCACTCATAAATATTATCTTCTGTCCAACTACCACTAGTAGTAGAAGCGATATACCTATTACCAGTTACTTGAACACCAGAAGCCAATGGAACAATGTCTAATACTGAATCCTGCCAATCCAATCCTTGCGCTACAGAATCAACGTATCCTTTGGTAGCTAAGTGCGCGTCTACAATTGGGGTTACACCACTAACAGTACCAGCAAAAGCTCTCGAACCATCCACCAAAATGTATTGGATGTGATCATCATCAGATAGACCTGCCAAAAGACCATGGTCTATGATGTTAGATGTATCGGTAATGTAAGTAACTATATCGCCACTGATAGTCGTCATTTCGGTGTTGTCTATGTAGTTGTTAGAAACATAAGTTAGGATATCACCACTTATAGTGGTTCCTATCTGATCTACATAACTTTTGGTAGTTAAATGGTATGATTGTGTAGGATCTACACCAGAAACTGTGGCAGTAAAACCTCTACTCGCATTTACAGGCACATACTGTAAATGATCGTCAGTAGCGTCAAAGTTAGTTAACCAGTTGTGTGGTAAAGTACCACTTGTTACTGTGCCACTAGTTACAGCTAAATCTACATACTGCCTAGTGGTTAAATGATAACTTTGCGTAGGATCTACGCCACTGATAGTAGTGTCTACTCTTAGTTCACTACCATCCCACCAAAAATTGGCATCATTACCGGTACCGAATGTAACTCGTTCATTATCTTTAAGTCGCAAATTCTTATCGGTAAATTTCGCCATTTATTTATTCCCTCCTCTTTATATTATAAATCCTGGATAAAAGCCAGGGTCAAATCTAATTGAATCCGAAGCAATTGCAATTCCAATAGGTTGCTGCCAAGACCCACTGATTGTGGGCGCAGCGCTACTTAAAGCACCATCTACCGTAGATACATAAATTATACTTCCTGGAGTCCAAGACCATGCGCCTTTTCTTACTATGCCGCGCCACAAAATCTTCTTAAGCCCTGTGTCCTCTTCCAAAGCCAAAGCTGAACAAGGCATCCTAGCTGTCCCACTAGCAGCTGAACATTGTTCCCAATGACCATTGGATTTCATGTGCAAAGGACATCCTACACCTGTATCGTTTAAGTCAACGTACATCCTAGAAATTTCACCACTATAACCTATGGTATACCCATGAATAACATTACCACTAGGCGTAGTGTCCATCTCCAATCCATAACTGTTGATATACAAATCACCACCTAAAGCTGGAGAACTATCATCATGGACTTCTGTAATTCCAGTATAACTACCTATTCCAGAGGTAGTAGCAAACCAATTCAATACATAGCTGTTAGAATCTATTTCACCAGAAAAATGGACTGAAAATCCAGAAGCTGTTTTAGTTATAGTTGTAATAGCATATTCTGAAGCCGGAGAATCGATAGAATTTTCCAAACTATAAAAAAGTTTGTAGTTACTATCAATAAAAGGAGCTGGAAAAACTATGGTAGCTCCTACCTCACCATAACTCAGGCTATACATACCTGATTTGTTATTACCTACAAGTTCGTCCACTTCTGTTTTTGTGTAATATCGCACGTCACCGCGATCGTCTGTGTGATATTGTGGATGATCGTCCGAATCTAAACCAAGAAGCGTATTGTGATAAATAGCCCCTGAAATAGTGCCTGATATAGTAGAATACACAAGCCTATTGGTAGACGAATCATACTTTAAGTATTTACCATCTCCAATAGTCACTTCATTGACTATCTTGGTTCCTAAAATGTAAGGAGAGTGTGAGGCAAGAACTGCGGTTTTGACATCGAGCGCGGTAGAAGTATACACTCCATCACTAACACTCTCTGCTCCGGTTACATACCCATCGTCATCAGGGTCATAAACCGACTTACGCATATAAATATCGGGCGTAACAGATCCGCTTATTGAACCTATTGCGCCCGATCTCTTGGAAGGGGATTGTGGATGCTGGACAATCAAATGTCCATTTTTATCGGTAACACTAAAGGTTAGTAGTTCTGTAACGGCATCGTCATCATACAGAACCCAGTTTTCTTCGTCACCATCAAATAATTCTAATCTATTAGTTTGTATCTTACGAAGTAAAGTAGTTCTTACATCAACTACTCCTACAGTAGACTCAATAGTATCTAAAACTTCATTATACTCACCGCTGGAAGCGTAGGAATACCTCTCCACCCCCGACAGAGTAACGCTGTCGCAGATTACGGCATAGTCTCTAGATGGGTTGTACGCATTAAAGTAATACCCATAGAAACCATCCCCCTTTTCCACCATTGAAGCGCCGCTAATAACGATACCATCCGTATCAACGTCTCTAATAGTGGCAACTGGTGATAGTCCTGTAGATGGTACTCCATTATGCGTGAAGTGGGCCAGTATCCACATGCTAGCTTATTACTCCGTCTGAATTTAGTCGATGAGGTTGCCAGTAAGACTGCTAAACATATATTGCTTTACTAATGTATCTAGCATTTTTCTCAATCGTTGTAAAGTCTTATCACGCTGATTTAAACCAGGAGTAGGGTCGTAAAGTGTCTGATCATCCCTTATAACAGCACCATCATCTACCATATCTTCAGAAGTCATATTTTCCAGCAAATCAATAGCAGCCTGGAGTATCAAATGATCCCTAGTGACAGTTAAAGCCGTCAGCATCGGAGGAATCATAGCATCCCCATACGCTTCGTAGACTTCTAAATCGGCAAACTTGAATGTGTAAAACCATATATCTATTCTGGGATTTATACCACCGCTTATTAAAGTCCCACTGAATGTTAAATATCTATACCCCTGAACAACAGGGTCATCTAATGTGGTGTATTCCACATTATCTATAGAAACATAGACTGGCCACCCTTTTTCTCCTAAATCTATGGTATGATTATCAGGTAAAATAGAAGTACAAAATTCATCACCTTCATAAAGTAAGCGCTTCAACTTAACTTGATCACCTACAAGGCGTCTTATTTTACGCATTGTAACAGTATCATCTAAAGTATAGTTATACTCTACAGGATAGGTGGGTGTATGATAAAGTTCAGGAGATGCGCCTTGAGCAGCGTTGGATGGTCCACTTTCCGCTTCAGTTACAGAATTATAATAGGTAGATCTATACCACGTAACATTAGGAAGACCATTGACATCGGTGTAATAATAACGAGTTACACCAGCCCTCAATAGTAGGGTAGTTAGGTAAGCATAGGGACCAGATTCATCGTCGGAGTAATAAACACGTACCTGGTCAAACATTCCTGGATAAATTATGTCTATATCAGGCACTATAACGGTTACTCTTACCATGTTCTACCTCACTTATCCAGAGTATGTAGTAGATTCCCAAGCATCATAGGTTATTGAATAATCGTAGGCAGGCCATTGTTTAGGATAGTCAGACCCAGATATGGTCTGTGAAAATAGCACCCCATTAAACACCTCTTCTACTCTTACTAAAACATCACCACCACCAGAAACAGTGGCGAAGTAATTCGTAATAGTAGGATTATAGCCTTTAGAACCTATTATGACGGAACTATAGAACTTAGACTCTGGAGTATTTCGTTCATAAGTTTTAGACATCGGAATTACCTCCTAGTAAGCTCTAATTCCTGAAGGCGTCTTTTCATCAAAATACACAATGAATCCTTATTAGCAAGTTGACGAGCTTCGTTGTAAGCATACTTCAACAAATCAATGTCAGTTATTTTTTTCAATTCCGCCCGAGCATCTCTAACAGTTAGGTTGATTATGTCAGCCGGTTGTTTAACTGATTTGACAAAAGGAGTAACCATTTGAGCGGCTTCAATTTCTTTTTCAGCTTCTTTTGTAATTATCTCAGTGGGCTCTACAACCTTTGACTTTTTGCTTTTAGGAGTTTTCACGACTGTTTCTTGTGACGCGGATTCCTTATAAACTATTTCCCAAATCTCACTGTTACGAAGCTTTACGTTCTGTAACCAGTCTACGAAAGGAGCGCCTTCTTGAAGATCGTGTTTCTTACCATACTGTTCAAAAAGCTCGTCTAACGCGACTTTATGACCCGGACCGATAGTCCTCTTCATTGCGTGTCGCCATACAGTACTCTTATTTTTTACATATCCATTCATAACCTTTTCCTCCTATGTTTATTCGCCTTGACCGTTCCCAAAATGGGGATCGATACGATCAATTAAATGGTGTATAATATTCGAAAAGCGATGTAATATTATACCCAATAAAAATAAAGCCAGTATCTCATGTAGCATGCCAATGATATATAGGTACAACATGCACACACAAAATAAGCTGACCCACACTGATGTGCAGTACGGGCAATCCAAAATCCTAAACACAAATTTGAATATTCTATAATTACTTTCGAATAAATACTTACGCACTGGTAAAAACAATTCCGACTTAACCAAAATTCCCGTAATAGCTTCTACCAATAAAGCGGTTAGTAAAAACAATAGAACAATAATAAGCATAATACCCTCGCGAACACGATTTGATTATACCCGCCCCATAAGGGGCGAGTATAACCATTTCAACGATTAAAGCGACCTATCAATTACACCAATGCCCAACATTCTAGGATCAAGACAAGCAAATCCGATTTCTTCCCAACCGAAGAATCCAGCTTTCTGAACTCTCAATAGGGTAGGATCATCATATGCTTCGTATTCCTTACGAATAGGCATAACTAGTGAATCGTTAACGCTTAGATCAAAACCGATGACCTGAGTCTCACCCAACGTAGTAACGGTACCATCAGCACCGGTAATGTTAGGATTGTCCAATGTGTAAGAATTGTATGTCTGAGTTACGTCTGCACACACAAACTTACCATAAGACGAACCGAAACCATTGATGTTGTAAAGACCAGTAGCACCGAGGTGCTGGATTTCATGAAGGGCTACATTCCACAAACTACCCATACCAGCAGCCTGGAAGATTTCTCTTCGGGTCACTGGATCGATGTCTGTGTCAGTCCATTCACGAATATCAGCCGCGTCTTCAGGAGACACATAAAGATCAGTCAATGTACGACCGATTCTCTTAAAACCTACGATCATCTTATTGATCAATTCCTTTGAAAGATAACCAGCACCAGTCGATGCTGGGTTTACTTCATAGATAGGAGCTGGGCGCGAACCCAAAAGACCCTTACCAAAGAACCTAGAAGTAGCCGCAGGAAGAATTACCCTCCAACCGCATTCCTCTTCGTAATCAGCAAGCGCCTTAGCAGCTTTCTCAGCGGCTCTAGCCGCGATATCCACTCTTGAATCTCTAGCGTATGTAAGCTTCCAATCACCTGAAGCATCGATGGTGAAAGTAGGAACATACACTTCTTCTCCTATACCTTCAATAAAGTTCTGAGCAACATAGCCAAGTCCAGGAAGTACCCATACTGGAATTTCAAAATCCTCAGCAACGGGATAACTAGCCTGAGCACCAGGACCCAGTCTTTCAACTGCAAACAACTGTCTCATAATAGACTGTTGCTCAATGGCTTGAAGAATAGGAGTAGTTAGAGCGGCGGCAAAAGCCTTGTAAGCAGCCAATCCCTCAGGCGTATTTACACTCGCAGTAGCCTTGAACAATTCTTTCATTTCTTTGCTATCCATAATCTAACTAACCTCCTCGTAATTTTGGATGCGCTATACGCGCTTTTAATCCATAAATCAGTCCTTGATATTTAAACCAAAAGCTTTACTCTAATTGGGAAAAGAGTAGTATTAGCCACATTGGCAGTTACCTGAGCAGCGCTTGCGCCCTTAACTACCCTAGCGACAGTGCCGGCTGTAGTATTCAGATATACAGTCGAAAGCTCAGATGAAGCATCGCGTCTAACACCTAAAGCTGTACCTGCATTAATAACAGCCTCAGCGTAATAATGAATAGTGTCCCAAATACCAAGATGAGCTACACCAACAGGAGCAGCCTTGGCACCATTGATAACACCATTAGCATTATAGCTTGGCTGAGCGATAACGTCAGACGAACCCAAATCGCCTGGCATAACGAATCCAGCAGGATGAATTGAATGATATCCTACCTTCACCTTCTGCATCAAGAAACCAAACGTAGAAAAAGCTTCGTTACCATAGTAAATGTTAACATAAGCTTCAGTCTGAGTAGTATCAAGATAACAAGCCGAGCCAGCATAAGCTAGAACTCCACCAGCACCCGCAGTCGCGCCACCACTAGTGGTAGCGTTTAATTGACAAAATTGATCTTCCACAACTGGATGTCTAGGAATAAACATAATCAGCGTTCCTCCTTAAACAAATATTATATTTTAAATCGATTACTTACTGCCTCTACGTTTTCCTCTAGCCTTAATCTGATCAGCCAAAGCCTCTCCAAACTTACGATATTTGTTTTTCACATCGTCTGAAGGAAGAACTTCTAGATTCAACATAGCAGCCACAGCTTTCATCGGATCAATAGATTCCTGAGAAGTAGCAGCAGCTTCTTCTTCCTCTAGTTCAACTTTAGTATCTTCAGCAGCACTAGACTCTTCTTCTTTCTTAACTTCAGCAGCTGGTGCAGCAGGAGCCGCAGGAGCAGCTGGTTGAGCTTTTTCCATTTCCGCAACGATGGCTTTGCGCAACTCTACTCTTTCAGCTTTGTAAGCTGCAAAGTCCTCGTCTGTCATTTCTTTAATCTTAGCAAGTTGGTCTTCAACTGCTTTAGCTTCGGAAGCAGCAACGCCGCCCTTCTTCAAATCCTCGAATCTGGCGCTTGCCAACTGATTCTTCTTGATTGATTCAAGTTCTTTCTCAGCTGTCTCTGCTCTCTTAACCAATTCAGCCTTTTCAGTCTCAAAACCAGTCTTTACCTGCTCAAGATTTGTAGTCAATTCCTTATTCTTGTCAGCTAGATCAGCCAAAGTCTTCTCAAGCTCATCCACCTTAGCCGTAACAGTGCTAATCTCCTCATCCTTCGCCTCTAAGGATGTGGTAAGCTCAGTTATTTTTTCGGCAGAATCGTTCAAAGCCTTCTCAGTATCTTTCATAAGTTCAGCTTCGTCTTTTTGCTTGAAAATTGCTTCAACTACCTGTTGTACATCTTGAGTCAACTTATCGGTCATAACTTAAACCTCCTTTGATAATGTATTATCAGTATACCAACCTCTCAAAATCCATAAATCTCCATTTCCTTCACCAAAATCTGATTATAGGTTATTACCTACCTTTTTCCAAATTTGGTTAGAATCAGTGCTGACAAAGTTGTGGTCAACACCAAGCATAATCATAACATCGAAACTAGCAGTCCCAGTTGGAACAGCTGATGTCGTCATCAACGATACTGTGTTGTTCCAATCATCTTTCTTTACATAGTAACTTAATGCAGCAGCTACAGCATCCTGTGGTGTTATTAGAACAAGAGAGCCGCTAGAAGTTGCTACATCCATGTTGCTAAATGAAACACCGCTGGATATCACCCCTGAGGTGGTACCGGATGCCAATGTTACAGATGTACCCCAAATAAAAGGAACTCTGCGACCATTGCCAAGATTTCTGTAAAGAACAGACTCGCTATCCGCAGCATTCACTCTTACAACCTTGGGCATACTCTTTTTACTACCTGTTTGTGCTTGTGGCATAAGCGATTACCTCCTATAAAATTTATCTATCTAATAAGTTTCGCAACTGAATGACAAGATCGCCTCTTCTATCTTGTGCATACAGCTGTTCTAACTTACTGGTAGTGTATGATTTCGCAATTTGTTTTGCTTTAACTCTTAAACATTCAGGATTGTCTGCCCCGCGCGAAGGTGAAGTACAACTTTGTTCGTAGAGAGCACACCAATCCTCATGCAAAACGGGTGCATCAGGACCTTCAAAAGTCGCATCTACCACCCGTCTCTTGTAACTAACACAAATACCTATGCTAGTTTGTTGCCTAGTTTCATAAGCACCAGGACCACCACTAACATCCGCAGGGGATGTGAAATCAGGTCCAGCTGCCTTCTCTTTATCTTTAGCCATAGTATTATCTCCATTCACAGGTTCTAACTCTATTACTATTTCAGCGTCATCATGTTTCTGACTGCGCTTGGCAGCGACTTCTAAAATAACCGATCTAGGATTAGCTGGATTCTTTACTAAACCACATCCTGAAAACAATAGATTTCTCAACACTCTAGTCACTGCCCCCTTTGCTATTTCTGTGCCTCGTCTGAGGATTTTAGCTATTTTACCAAGAACGTCTTCAGAAGCCAGACCCAGTGCCTCAGCTTCCTGTTGCGTCATGATTACATTGCCCACCTTCACGTCAAAATCAGTGAAGTAAGTTTCCATGGACAACTTCCATTTATTGTCTTTTACTTCTTTTGCCAATTCAGGAAATCTGCTCTTATACAGAATTCCAGCAATCATTACATCAAGTTCTATCTTTTCTAATTCTGCGGTAGTTTTATTTTTTAAATCTGAAACTTCCACTTTATTGCCTGCCCTATCAATAAAAGCAGCGTCATAAATATGTCCCACAATCTCAGACTCACTATGTTCAATGTCCAACGGCTTGTTGGCGATTGTGTCGTGAGCTTTCACAAGCTCGGAGGGCATAAAATAAGCCTTGTTCAGATTCTCTCCTGAAGACACAAAAATACCTGTAAAATAAGATAGATCAGGCGTCTTATTATCAGGAAATGAAACAATCGAAGCTACGGCTTTCTTCAATTCTTCGGTTTCCTCGATCAACTGAATGTTAGCTTCGAGTTCTATTGGATGTTGTTTATTTTCCACTACTATTCCTCCTTGCCCGGAAAATAGGTATTCTCCTACATAATATAGGGTTAGATTATTTATGCGCCCTTATTGCCCGTTTAGTTCGGTTAAGAATCCTTCCATGAATTCTATGAAGTCTTCTTCCGACATAGTTTGACTTGCGTACTCCACTACCTGCCTCACATCCACACTCGCAGCTTGTGGGCTGGCATTAGGTTGTTGGCTAGGTCTAGGCTTGGGTGCTTTTGTTTTAGTGTTAGTTTTCGTAGAAGGTTGTTTTGTTTTAGGAACTTGAGCTTTTGGTCTACCACTTGAAGGCGTGCCCGTAGGCGCTCCTGTAGGTTGCGTGCCACCAGGCCCAAATTTCGATTGCTGGAACGGACTGCCCTTAATACCAAGCGTTCCATCCAAAACAGAAGGCAACTCATTCTGCATACTATTAAATTCATTACCAAAATCAAATCCAAGTTCTTCAAGTGCCGTCTCGTAGGAAATCATACGTCTGTCTACCAAGTTAGCAATCGTAGTCATATAAAGAATAACATCTCGTAGCACTGCGTTATCCCATCGAACTCTTGGAAATCTATCAAAACCCATTGCTTCAGCTATCTGTCGGTATTCATTATAAATCCAATCTGATACCTGATTTCTTGCATAGTTGATTTCCTCAACCATTGTTTTGGTTACAAGTCCGGCTTCGCCTTGTCCTACAGTAGTGCCTCCATCAAGCAGCGCACGGCAGAAGGCAAGACCACCAGTAATATCCTCATTTACTTGAGCGTACTTGTCTTGTCCTAAGACACTTTCAATTTCAGGAGATACTATTTTTTCAATTTCCAATGTATGGTTCCACACCACATCGAAAGACTTGGAAGTGGTGTTAAAAAGTTCAGCTACAGTGTTTAACTGCGCCTGATCCACGACTGGAAACGTGTCATTACCTACTGTGATCTTAAGTATGTAGTTGGTAATACCATCCAGAGTGCTTAGGTCTGCCTCTCGTAGAGATTTCTTGTATTCCAGCGCGTCGAAAACTTTTATTCCGCGCGGGCGTGGATAACGCTCATAGGGTTGTTTTCTGTAATCCACTGCCCCTACAAACATCGGATCTAAAGGTATGTTGCCACCCTTTTCAACGGCAGCTTTAAATTCAGAAGGTAGAAGTTTGAGAATTTCTTTCTCATCTTCTGTTAATTCTCCACCAGCTTTTTTGATTAGTTTCTTCAATTCATCAGACGGAGTAAGCGTGGTGGCTGACTTATCGAAAAGTAAACTACCCTCAAGATTGACTAACAACGGATTTAGTATTGTGTAGGCTATAGGCATATAACCCTTTGACCAAACACGCTTCTTTGCCGATAATTCCATTTTAGTCATTTTGTCTAATTTCTTACGGGCGTCTAATCTTTTTAGTTCTTTCTCAAGGTTTTCAAGTCTAATTTTATGGATTCTATTAGCTCTTTCCACCATTTTCTGTAAATCACCACGAGCTTTTTTAGCGCCAGGAACTGGAGAAATATAACTAATTCCAGGTTCGTATTTACCTATAATCTTGTAAGTCCTAACCATACCAACTCTAAAAAAATCAAAGAAAATCCAATAGAGTAATTTATCAAACCCCACATCAAAATTCCAAGTGTCATAAAACGTCTTTATCTGATCGTCGTCAATATCATTCTCAAATCCCTTACAAGACAGGTTGGTTAGAATATCAACGTGAGCTCCATAAATATCTGCTTCAAAATAATACTTAATGGATCTTCTATAAGCTTCCTTTGGGTCTAAATCAGACGGAGAAGTAGTAACAGATAAGTCCAGATAAGACCTATCCAACACATCTCTCCTAATTACAGCACCATAAGATGGTCCGTGAAGTTTTATAGCCTTATCAGCCGGCAACGAAGCCAACACCTTTTGAGTAGGCTGAACAAAGAAACTCGACTTACCGGTAGCTTCGTCTACCTCTATTCTTTGAATACCCAAATCAGGGTATTTATCTTTCAGATCACTGGTTATTTTAGTTAATTTTTCAGAATCCATCTACTATACCCCTTTTACGCTATCTATTTAGCCTTCTTTGAATAGCTTCCTCTCCCAGCCCAGACTCGTCATCATCTGCGACTTCTTGACCATTAGTCAGTTTCTTACGTTTGAATACATCCACTATCTCGTAAGCGCCTTTAATGCCTAACACAGTGACGAATATAGTAACCATTTCTGCCCCAGTCAAAAAACTGAAAATACGCAGAAGGGCAGCGCCGAGCATAACCCACACTTTTATAGAAATAATTTGTGAAAAAAACTTTTGAAAGAATAAATCCCAAAATTTGTTTGGGGAAATCAAATAATCTTTAGCCATAACATACCTCCTAAATAAAGGATAGTCCTCTATTATTAATAGTTAGTTTATTGGTTTTTTCAACACAGCATACTGAGTATAAGGCTTGCCAGCCCCGACAGACAAAGGTTTAAATGTAGCGCCTTTTGTGTGTGGCCTAGACAACCCTTGCGAATATACAAACTTAATTTGTTCAGATCCTTCCCTTACTAATTCTCTCGAACCCCACGCAGATAAAATCAAAGCGGAATACAAGTCCTTGTTCTGACCTTTCTTTGGCGTATCAAAATGAGTCAAACCTCGGGAAGTAGGAGTCACAATTATGTTCAATAATTGAGATTTCAATATTCTAACTTTTTCATACAACTCTTCCGCAATAGGATCTGAGTTCAAAGGAAGAGCTGGAAATCTAAGTTTTTGATTTTCAAACAACGCCAGTGTATCAAAATTAGCGTCTGAAATCCAAGCAGGTGTGGGGTTAACCAACTGAAGTATATGTTTGCCTTCTTTTTCCAACATCGTTTCATCTTCCAAATCTATGATAAGAACGTGATTATTATATCCTTCCTGTAGTAAATCTCTGATAGGCTTTCCACCGCCCTGAGAATCCATAAAGATGCGCTTTACATTGAAAGCAGTGGTCAATCTTTGAATCTCCATAACCATCTGTTGAGTGGTTTTCTTTTTGAGACCATCCACATAAACAATGCGCAAAGGATCGCCAATCTCAATAATTACAACACCGCAAGCGGCAGCGCCACCTTGGTTGGGGTCTATTCCCATTACGTATTCTTTATCCTTGTCTCCATACATTTTAATACTGAAATCACTGCCTAAGGTACATTTTTCCAACAAAGAAGCTTTAAAGAAACCATCACTATCTGACACCATGGCGGCTTCGTATTCCATCATAAATTGTAACGAAGACATCGTTCGTTTAGCTTCTGCTACATTGTCTGTGTCTAAAAATCCAGGAGGAAGCAATTGATAAGGAACTTGATACACAGCATACTTAGAATTATCACCTTGTTCTCTTATAGCCTTCCAATAAGACTTCATACGATTCCACATATGATTGAACTTGAAATATCCAGATGAGGTCATAATCATTTTGTTAGCGCCCTGATCGTCGGCAAAATCTTCGGCACTCGCCAATCCTTGATCTATAAGTAGTTGCCTTCTTTCGAACTCTCTAACTCTTTCCATAGGTTCCAAAGAAACAGCCGCCATAGGTCTAACAACAAGATCAATAACATCCGTTGTCATCTGTGCCAACTCGTCTATCTCAATCAAATAGAAACGCGACCCTCTGATCTTGGCACCATCCACACCGATAGGTAAAGCTTCTATAAAACTACCATTTGATCTATCTGTGCCTTTGAATTTAAGAAAGCAAGTGTCAGCACCTCGAACAGGTCTTTTCTCACAGGCTTCTCTTACTATGGACGATCTCAAATAGATCTTTTCCACCTCTGAGAAAATCATTTTTGATTGTCTAAAAGACGGAGCAATCAAACCTACCCTATACCCAGGATACAAAAGTGCGTGTAAAATAGCGTTCACAGCAAGAAGGAATGTCTTACCAAAACCACGACCAGCCACTGCTATCACATACTTCTTAAACCACATATCTCTTAAAACAACTCTTTGAACAGGAGCCAAGTCCACATTCAAAAGATCATAAGCTGCCAACACAGGTTCATTACGATAGAATTCTATCAAACCAGCGCCTTGAGTCATTATGTAATCTATATCGTCATACTTATGAACAGTAGCCATTAGTTGTCGTTCTCCACCACGTCAGCGCCTTCATCATCCCTGTTACCGATTAACAAATCAGAGCTCAGTATCTCTTCCTCTTCCTGCCTAAAACCTGTAGCTCTTTCATACATAGCTCTTTTCTTTTCAACGTCATAATTGACAGCTAAATCCACAATAGAAAATCCACTAAACTTCTTTGGATCTATTCTATCTTTTCGACGGCTTCCTAAGTTTTCTTTCAGCTTATCAGTCTGTTTTCTCAACCTTTCAATAGCGGTTGAAGCATCTATCTGTTTATCAGGGTTACCTTTACTGGACTTTAACAATCTAAACTCCAAAACCCTATTCATAGCAATGGACATTATGTCATCCATATCGTTAGCTGTAAGCTGTTCTTCATCAAAATCCTTCAAATAGATATTGACTAAATTCTCATACATTCTTCCTTCCTCTTCTTCAAACAAATCAGCGGAAGGAACGCTTTGAGCAAGCATAGTTTTAAAATCAGGGGCTTTAGGAGGTCTTCCTCGACCCCTCTTCGCAATTTCCATAATTTACCTCTTATAGTAATGAGATCAATTCTTTAATATCTACGTCTTTTTCAATTAACTCTTCTTTCAAAAGAAGTAGAAATTCTGGAGTGGCGTTGTGCCCGAACAACACCTCTATTTCATGACCTAGGGAAATTTCTAACTGGCGAGAATACATCAATCGTCTTTCTGTCAGTATATCCGCTTCTTTGTCCAATTCGTCTGAATTCTCGTCTATCCATTCCGTAGCTTCGGATGAAATTTCACTATATTCTTGATTGATCGACCTGGAAAATGAATCACGTTTTTTGAAATATTCGGACAAGGATTTAGAAATCTTATCCTTTGTTTCCTGGTCATGGTGGGTTCCTAACCTATGTTGTCTAATCTTATCTTTAGTATTATCGTTTAACCTATGTCCAAAAGGTCTTCCGCGCCTTTTTGCTCCATTGTTTTCTTCCATAATCTAAGCACCTTCCAGCATAATATCATCCAAGCAGCACTTCACTAATCTGTCAGAACCAAAAATCTCCACACTTACTAATAACTTGTCGTCATGTATTTCCTTTATGGTACAAATCAAACCTTTGAAAGGAGTTCCTATCAATTTGTAATTACCCCCAATATCTATCTTAACCGGAGGCAACAATTCTTCGTAACTTTTCTTGGTCAATGATTCTACATGATCTATTTCCTGTTGTGAACAAGGACCTACATAGGACTTCAACCATTGACAATTAGACAATTTAACCATCATATGAGGATCATGGTTGTATTTAATGAATATGTAATTGCTATACAAAGGTGTATATCTTATTCGTCTAGTGTGCTTAGTTGAAACTTCCTTCGAAACAGTTGGATACAAATACGTCTCTATCTCAGGAATGCTGTCAAGGTATTCCTGAACTTTCCTATATCTCTGCTGATTTATAGACCATACGTGCCATGTGTTCATAATTCTTCCACCCTTTCCACTTTAGTAACCTTTTTACAATCAGGACAAATACACATGATTGTATTGGGTCCCGCAGTAATAACCCTTCCGCATTCCACACATCTAAAGTAAACCATCTTACCATTCTTCTTTGGTTTAGAAAAATCAAATGGTAAATTTTTATGGTCGTCGGCAAACTTACTTTCTTTGTGTATCTTATCTCGAAGTTTTTTTTCTCCGCCATCAGGTACCCATCGCCTAGCCATTACACCACCTCCAAAAGCTTCCTACTAGAAGCTATATGAACAAATCGTTTACTGCTGACGTAATCCGAAATGTAAACACACAACTCCCACGGCTTATAATCTGAAAGAGGCTTCCTTACCGATTGTTCTGTCCATGGTCCATAATGATAAAAGACGCCATAATAAATCCTAAAAGCAGCTTCCTTGGGAATCTTATCCTTAAACGACTCGTTGTAAATGTCAGCAACAAGCTTAGCCATTATTTGAGGATGATCCCTAAGCGTGTGCCCACTTTTCTCTAGACCTTGTTTTGCCATGTCATGAAGCAGTGATGCTGCGCAAATCTCATCTCTATACTCTTCACAATCCAGAGCCCTGCTAAGTTCATAAGCCAAAGCAAACACCTTCTTAGTATGAAGGATTGTTCCATCGGCTCCAAGTTCCTCAAGTGGATGATATTTACCCGAACTACTCGAAGGACAATTCTCAAAAATATAGTCAGGTGATCTCTTGATACACTCTATGGTAAATTCCTTTATTCCAGGATTTACCAACAACGACAACTCTTCCTTAAAAGTTTCCATTCTTAGTTCAAAATCCATTATAATTCTCCTTTTCCTTTAAATAAAATTCATACTATCGCGTGCGAATGTATGGAGTATCAGTAGATAAATTCACTCTGTCAGGACGAAGATTAGGTCGCTGAGCATTATAACCAGGTTGTGGTTGATTGCGCCAAGCTCTTCCCCCATAGGAATGATTCATTTGATCAAACCTAGCAGCGTCATCTCTCAAAAGAGTAGCACCTTCCTTGTATCTAATAAACCTTGGGTACATATACTCTCTTTCTGAAATTGCCATTTACTTTGTCCTCTCTTTCAGAGCAGCGAATTCCTCTTTGTTCTCTTTGATTTCTTCTTTGCTAGACTGCATCCAGCCCATAAGACCCATTACGAATTCAGGGATAGTGTCACCCTTCCATTCATAGGAAACACTCAAATACTGATCGTCCCCAATCTTGACACCCATTCTGGCATACTTATAATCACCGCTCTTCATAATCTCCGACCCCACAATCTGAGCCGGATCAATTGTAATGTTCAAACTCTTGCTTTTCTTATCAGCCATTTTTAGATTCTCCTTTCTAACTTTGTAATAAGATTTACAGCGTCCTTAGCGGCGTTTTGTAAATCCTCCAATGTTCCATCATTGTTGATTACCATATCGTAATCGGTGTATCTATCTAAAGCTGTCTCAGACTCATGAGTCATTCCGTGAATTTCATCGGCACTTTTTCTAACGATGTTTATCAAAAAACCATTCTGCTTTACATACCAAGCTTCGTTTAAATGACGAATATCCGTTATGATCCAATCCTTATGTCTGGCAGCTTTTAATAGACGCTCCAAAGCTTTTACCCAAAAGTCATAGTCAATCGATCTGAAAAAGGAACCTAACGCCTGCATTATTTCCCTTGGAGACCAATAATCAGCCGGATTACTTGACAAACCATGATGGTCTCCTTTAGCAAATCGCAAATCAGGAACTTCTTTTTTGTCACCATACAATTGATCATGACTTAAATCAAAGGAACTAATACACATATTCTTAAGACAATAAGCAAAAGCCGTATCTCTAAATTCCCTTCCTTGCTTATCAAATTCTTCAATCAAAAACTTAGCGAAAGTATCTTTCCCACAACGAGCTTTCGCAGCAATTCCTATAATCATATTTTAATCCTCCGTAATTCTCTTATCGTCTTTTGAAACTCTGTTTTGAATTTCTCAGATTCCTTAACAGCTTTCTTGGTCTCACTTAGAAATTCGTCAGATCCTTTAACTAACTTGTCCATCATCTGATCAAATTCTTCCTGTTCTCTATCAATGGGAATAATTTTGACAACAAACTCTTGACACTCCTTAGGGCACTCATACTTGGACTTATAGCAAGCTTTTATGTCCCCGTTTTCATCAAATTCTATCCAGTACCTAAATACCATCAAACCTCTACCTCCCAAGTAGCAAATTCTATTTCAGTGCCAAGAGTTTTTATATCCAATCGAATAGATTCTATTTCCTTGAATAAATCATTCAAATCTATACAAGAACATTTCAAGGAATGCTCATAGATATCTTCCATAACCCTAAGTTTATTTTCAAACACTTGTTTGATTACAAGCGCATCCAATAAACTCAGTTTATTACTTTGAACCTCGATAAAGGCAGCTGCCTTTGCCCGCTCGATCGAAACACAGAAATTCTGGTATTTCTTATAAAGATTTCTTAATTCCTCAAACCTGTTCTTTATCAAGGCGTTCAAAGTTTTAACATCCGTCGCGTCTTCTAAAACAGATGTATTTACAATATGCTGTTGTAGAGCATAAATTGAATCTTCTATAAAATCCTTTTCCTTAATTGCCTCTGCCAGTTTCATCTAATCTACCTTCCTTCTTTACAGAGGCGATACTTCTTGAGCCTGCACGCCTTTGTCAGTGGTAACTAACTTGAACGAAACCTTTTGTCCAGCCTTAAGGGTCTTGTAACCTTCCATCTGGATGTAGCTGTAGTGAACAAAGTATTCACGATCAGGATCTCCATCCTTTAGCACGAATCCGTATCCCCTTTCAGCGTTGAACCACTTTACTACTCCACTAACATTTTCATTACTCATAAAACATAATCCTCCTATCTATTTCTAGCGCCCCAAAGGGGCAGCCGTTACAAACTAGCCAAATAAGTGTCAATCTCCTCCTGATCCATAATCCTATGCGAAATGTAATCTAACGGATTAGGGTCAGTAGGCAAAATAGTTCCAAAATTAGCAGCTTCTGGAAATGTACCCTCTTCACCAACCCAAATAATTTCACCAGTGCCAGAAACAGTTACGCCAGTAGATCCTACTGGAGGTAACTGACCTGGGGTCAATTCAAAAGCTCTGTATTGAATAGCCATAGTATTTTCTTCTCCTAAATGTTATTTACAATATAGCAGCCATCAAACAACCATGCGCAACTGCTGTCATCGGGTCTACAGCGCGTTTAATGTCTTTTACTTTGAAGGGAAATGATTTTGAATTAGCCTCCATACTGAACTTCTCCACAAAATTGGTAGCCAAGGTCAATCCACCAGAAACCACAATCGGGATTGGTTCTCTGAAAGACGGAAGCTTTGCTTTCTTCAACTCAAACACTATATTGTCGAGTGCGTAGTTGATAAGAACACTATAATAAACCACCAAGGCTTCTTGAATCTTATTATCAGGTTTTAACAAATCTAAACTTGATTCCTCTTTTTCAATCTGAACTAATGAAGGATTCAAATCTAAAGCATTACCTACAGATTTGTCTATCCAATCACCTCCCTTGGTAAGTGAAAACTGAACTATTGGATCGCCTTCATAACATACTACAGCATTCACCATTCCAGCTCCAAAAGACAAACACATTCCTGTCAAACCATCATCCAGCAATTCTGAAAAAGCGATAGCAAATCCCTCATTAAGAGGACTGGCTATATAACCCATTTCCTTCAAATAAGTTTTCAACATTTCAGAATGATAGTGAATGTCGAACTCACCATCAACTGGATCAGCTGGGATAGAAAAAATCAATTTAGTATCTCCATCCGCTTGCCCTATAATACTCTTAACCAACAACTTCATAATGGGCAAGGAGTCTTTTTCTCGCGGGGAAAGAACACCTTTACTCATCGGTCTACGAGCTTCAGTATTACGCTCATTAGCCATTCTCAAAGCGTCTTCTCCTACAATAACAAACTCGTCATTGTCAATAATGAAGTTGGCTTTTCTGCTCTCCAAAGACATTCTAATACTCTTTCGATTTACTTCAGACTTGGGAGCAATCTTGAAGAAAGCGTCTCTCTGCTTTTTATAAACAGGGCTTCCACTTTCATCCAACATAGCAGCAACCAACATATTGGTCCCTACATCGAGACCTACACCTTTACCAGACATACTAATACCTCCTTATAATTTCAGCAATTCCCTTAACTTAGCAAGATCGCCCTTTATGTTTCTTCCATTAGATTCTTCAGCAGGCTTCTCTTCCTTTACCTCTATGTGGGAATCCATTTGTTCTTCTCTACCTGGTTCAATAGGATCAATGAAAATCTTGTCCTCCAAAGCAGGTCTGTCCATATGACTGCCTACCAGAGGCTTGATAGATCCATTGGAAATCCTATCATACACCTGATCTAACTTTTCTCGTAGATCCTGCATCTCACCGGTTCTTGACTCTATTACCGAATTCAATGTTTCAGTATTACTTCTCAAATCTGAAATCTGTTCGTCTTTACCTCTTATCGTCGATTCATACAAATCTATTTTAGCAGCAAGTTCAGCTTTTACAGAAGCAAGTTCAACAGATAGATTTTGGATAGATTGGTCTTTTTCAGAAATGGATTTTTGAAATTCAACAGCATTAGGCGCGCTTAAAACTTCCTCTTTTAACTTTCTAATCTCTGCCTTAAAATTTATCAAATCTTCCTGAGCGGCATTATACTTCTTTCTGGAATCCTTTAGTTGTTCATTCAAGCTATTCAAACCGCTTTCAAATCTGGCGGCTTCATCTTTTCTGGTAACTTCAACAGCTTCCAATAACTTCTGCCTAACTTCCTCTAAAGGCATATACTGCGACAAATCTAGCTGAGCTTGAACTGGCTTATCACTCACAACAGGACCAGTCATTTGAGGACGAACTTCTCTGTCATTAGCAACCATTTCTCGTAACAACCTTTCTTGCTGATCTAATCTCTGACGAGTCTGGACATCTCTTGGTCCCCCGCGAGCTAAAATTTTACCAGATCTTTCTTTGTTATAAACTATTTTAGGCATTCAAAACTAACTCCTTTTAGTCAAAATCTCGTCTACAATTCCATACTCTTTTGCTTCTTCCGCACTCATAAAATAATCCCGTTCCATATCTTTTCGCAATTGATCTACCGATTTACCAACCAAATTAGAAAATTCTTTCAGATAAAGGTCGTTCAATCTTTCAGTTTCCTTAAAATGAACTCTCATATCCTGGATATTGCCTTCTGTCCCAGCAGAGATTTGATGGATCATTATCCTAGAATTACCCAATGATAGTCTTTTACCCTTTGTTCCTGCCGCCAAAAGAAAAGCAGCGGCGCTGCTAGCAGATCCAGTACAAATAGTTGAAACAGCCGGTTTGATATAATTGATAGTATCGTAAATAGCCAGAGCTCCAATCGCAAGTCCACCAGGACTGTTGATATAAAGCGTGATATCTCGTTCAGGATCATCAGCTTCCAAAAACAAAAGCTGAGCAACAACGGAGTTGGAAACTTCCTCGTCTATCCCAGACTTCAAGAAAATAATCCTATCCCTTAATAGCCTGGAATACAGATCATAAACTCGTTCATTTGAACCAGAACCTTCAATAACATACGGAACACTCATAATTCAAATCCTCCTATAATGTAAATAACTTCCATTCTATATTATAGGATACAAATTCTATTTTACTAGATGAAAATTAACTAACCTTAAGATAAACCACCGTGACCATTAGAGCAAGCCCCGTGTGTTCTACGTGACAATGTCAAATCACTAAAATCAGAAGCATTTCCAGGAACACTAATAGTAATATAATCAATAATATTAGTGTCTGTTGATGTACCAATAGCACCACCACTAAATAAACCTCTAATGCTATTTGAACAAGACGATGGGTTATGTGATACAGTCAAATCTCCAAAATCCGAGGCATTACCTAAACTATCAATGGTAATATAATCAATAATGTTATAATATGTAGTAGTGAACTGATTCCACCCGCCTCCAAAAACACCTCTAGTGGAAGATGAACAAGCTCCTAAATAAGACCTGCCAAGAGGGGCATCACCAAAATCTGCCGCATTACCAGCAGTGTTTATGGTAACATAATCGATGGTATTAGAAACATCGGAACCAGTACTACCGCCTATAAAAACACCACGAGTAGGAGAAGAACATGATGCACAACCATGCCTTCCTACTGTTAGATCTCCAAAATCCGTAACACTGCCAGCACTACTTAAAGTAATATAATCAATAACATTTAAAACAGAGTAACCTCCTCCAAACAAACCCCTAACGGAGTTAGAACAAGCCGCTACAGAATACCTCGCGTAAGAAGAATTACCAAAAATAGAAGCATCGCCAAGAGTACTAAAATTAACATAGTCAAGCCTGTTGGAAGTATCGCCTGTATAACCACACGCAAACACACCGCGAACTGAAGATGAACAAGCTGCTAAATACCTTCTAGAAACAGTCAAATCGCCAAAATCGGCAGCATTTCCTAAAGTAGAAATTGCGACATAATCTATTATATTAAGATAAGAGGTTGTCAATGCCGCATATCCACCACCAAACAATCCTCTATCTCCTATAACTGGGTAATCAGTAGATCTACTATAAGAAGTAGTAGGAGGAGTGAAATTAGAAGTCCATCGAGCAATTCCTTTAGAGATACGAAGTTCATCTATATAACCATTCAATCTATTATTACCATCAGTTGATCTACCACCAATACCAAGCGTTAAATCTGATGTGTATAAAGCATTAGCAAAAGATAATGATGCGGTCTGTTGCACACCATCTACGTACAAATTGAAAACATTACCGTTGCGAACTAGGGCTATATGATAGAACGCACCAGAAGTCAATGTACTATTAGATTTAATAGATTTATCATAATCACTACCATTTATTGATAAATAAGCATAAAGATAATTATCACTACCCATCATAATCAACCAACTACATTTAGTGTTTGTATGATCCCACTGGCTAGCTATATATTGATATGTGCCTAACACTATCAATCTAAACCAAGTGTCAATGGTAAAATCACCGGTTCCAAATTGCCAATCGGCAGAAGCTGGTACAGTTAGATAATCACCAGTTCCATCAAAATAGTAAGATCCATTCCATTTCGTAGTGGCAGCGTTTAACTTTGTATCGCCGGCGAAAGTAATTTCATTTACAGAATCACTCTCGTCGCCGTCAAAATGAAGAAGAAGTTTAGTGTAAGAATCTGAAGTATAAGCGGAGGTGGAAGGTGTAAACGTGGTAGTCCAGCGGGCTATACCTTTAGAAATCCTAAACTCATCCAAATAACCATTCAGATAATTAGATGTAAGTTCTCCCATTCTTCCTATACCTAAAGTGGTAGTAGCATTATTCACCGACACTCCAGTTACATCGTAGGTGCCTTGCGAACTACCGTCTAAAAATAATCGCAACGTATTACCATCCCTCAAGAACGCTATATGATGCCAATCGGTATCAATTATAGACCCTGAAGATATTATAGGATAAACATTAGATCCTGAATTAACTTGGGCTCTTATCGTGTTATCAGCTAAAATTTGTATCGCAAAACTCACAGAAGCAGTTTCCCCGATAGAGTTAATTTGCCCGGCCAGCCTATGTTGAACGCCTATAATCGCTCTTCTAACCCAAAAATCCACCGTGAAATCCCCTGATCCAAAATTCCAGTCGTCACTGTCAGTTACAGACAAATAGTCATCGGAACCATCAAAATATATACTTGAAGCCCCAACTTTCTTTACTATGGAAGATAGTTTAGGACCACCATTAGTAGTAATTTGATTTTGAGAAGCGGATCTGTCACCGTCCATATGGAGAGCTAGTTTGGTGTAACTATCTATACCTCCAGCTATGGCTGGGGCACTACCTCCACCTGGATATTTTCCAATGTTAGCCTTAGTGATAGCAAACATTTTACCCAGATTGTTTATATCTGTAGTCCAGATTTTTGAGACATTAGCCATTTTATTTTCTCCTCAACTTAAACGTTCGATGTGGCACAAACATACTCTCTTCCAGATAATAAATCACCAAAGTCAGCGGCATTTCCAGTTGAAGTAATGGTGACATAATCAATGACATTATAGCTATTTCCACCACCAAATACACCTCTGTTTCCAGATCCGCTGGAACAAGATCCAAAACCAGCGCGCACTATCGTCAAATCTCCGAAATCAGCAGCATTGCCTGTAGAAGAAATATTGATATAATCAAGGACATTTACATACGCTGGTGTATTATTCAGACCGCCGGCAAAAATACCTCTATTATTAGTACCATTAGAGCATCCTGAAAGATAACGTCTAGCCATCGATAAATTCCCAAAATTAGTGGTATCACCAGCACTTGATATAGTAACATAACCCATGTTTGCATAAGGATCGTTATCATTAACTCCGCCAGCAAAAACAGCTCTGTTATTTGTCCTATTATCTACAGCCCCAGGAGTTTGTGTTGATCCGTATTGTATATCACCAAACTTACTGGCATTGCCAGTAGTACTTATGGTAATGTAATCTATTCGAGTTATAGCCCCACCCCCATTATTACCGCCACCAAACAAACCACGTCCATTAGTTCCATTAGAACATCCTGCCCTAGTATTAGTAGGCGCACTGAATTCTCCAAAACCACTAGCGTTTCCAGGAGTAGAAATAGTTACATAATCTATAGTACATTTATATCCTAAATTATAACCGCCGCCGAAAACACCTCTGTTTGAAGTGCCATTCGAACAAGCCGATGATTGTTGTCTAGCCAATGTAAGGTCACCAAAATCTGTGGAATTACCTAGAGTGGATATAGTAATCTGGTCTATGTTATTTTTAGGGCCTGACCCACCTCCAAATACACCCTTACTACTATCCACTACCGGAGCACTACCACCGCCTGGATATTTTGATATGTTGGCTTTAGCGGTAGCAAACATTTTACCAACATTATTAATATTTGTAGACCAAACTTTTGATATATCAGGCATTTTATTTTACACCTCTTTGCTAGGATCTTTGTACATATACCAATCCTCGTGTAAATCTTCTACTCCTATTTGTCTCAATACTTTTTTGTATTCATCTTTAAACTGAGCGCTCATGTCTTCTAGGAACTTATGTAAATCGTCTATGTCCAGTAGATCGTCTATTGACACGTCTTCTTTGTTTTCCAAGTCGCCCAATTTTCCGGCGCGGCTCTCAATATATTCAGCGACAATCTTACTAGCTGTCATAGGATGAATACCAAACTGACCTAAATATTCAATGGTTCCCATACCTATTCTTCCACTAACCAAAAGATCGCGGAGTAAAAGAAGGAACCCCATCTGAATGTGGTGTTCCACTTCCGCCTTCTCTAAATCCTGTTCGTCCCAGTTTTCTGGAATACCTTTGTTTTTTATGATTTGTAAATAAGAAGATTGAAAAGAAGCTACATCTTTTAGAGCTCCTTCCATGTAAAGCATGGCATCATGAATGCCAGTGATCAACTTTTCCATCTTAATCTTTTTCATATCCAGATCAAACATCAAATTCATTTGTTCATCTTCTATCGCAACAACATCACCGGGATAGTCAGCCTTCTGAGCTGCTTCTATCCTTTTGGGTATTTCATTCAACTGCTTTTCTACTTTACCTATTTCATATCTAATTTTGTTAAGTTTAACATAACTTTCCGCCAGCTTAAATCTGTTTTCCTTGATCGCTTGGCGGCGATTTTCAATTTCAGTAAGACACTGACGGACTATTCTCATAGGAGAGATTCCGTTCAGCATTGTTAGAGTCATCAGCCTATTCGTTACTTGGGTGTTTTTCCTGCCTAACGACCTCGTGGCTCGATTTATTTCTGGCATCCTATCTGCGATAGTGGCTAGCTTAGTTTCATCGAATACGTGGAACTTAGGCACTAAATCTGTGCCCTCTACCGCCCTTGTAGTAATTTGGTTAAATACGTTTGTTTTATCCAATAAAGCTGTTAATTGCGTATTAGCCTTATCCGCTAAATCCAAACCATCCTTAATTATCAAATCTAAACTATTTTCGTTTCCCATAATCATTAAATCTCCTTTTCTGTTTTAATTATTAAGCATTAGAGCATGCATTACAGCTGCTCCTTGCAACCGTTAAGTCGCCAAAATCCGATGTATCACCAGTAGTGTTAATAGTCGCATAAGCAACTACATTGGTGTATCCTCCAAAATACCAACCACCTGTAAACAACGCCTTATTACTAGTTCCATTAGAAGTCGCACCAGCACCACCACCTATCGACTGCATATCTCCGAAATCAGAAGCATTTCCCGTGGTATTAATAGTGATGTAATCAATGATATTGTAATTAGCAACATAATCATACCCACCAGTATAAATAAATCTTTCACCAGTCAAGTTAGAAGTACCAACTGCTCCGTATTCAACTCTTCTTCCATCTCCAAAATCAGCAGCATTACCTGTAGTAGAAATAGTTATATAATCAATGACATTGGTTGCGCTGGACCCTCCTGTGTAACCACCCACAAAAACACCTCTACCATTTGTGCCGTTAGAACCAGCAGCTACATATTCTCTACTAACCGTCACATCCCCAAAATCAGAAGCATTACCTGTAGTAGCAATGGTTATGTAGTTTATCACATTATTAACCTGAGCCCCAATTCCCCCAGCAAATATACCCCTACCAGTCGTATTATTCGAAGTTCCGCCAGTTGCGCCTGCATTACCGGTCAAATTTCCAAAATTTGAGGAATTTGATGGAGAGTTTATTGTAACATAACTTATAGAACTTACACCTCCCCAATCCCATCCTACAGTGCCACCACCAGCTATACCTCTACCAGTAACTCCGTTCGAGGTAGCGGCTAAATAACTTCTTGCAACTACCATATCTCCAAAGTCAGTAGCGTTGGTGTTGGTAGAAATGTTAATGGTATCTATAGTGTTGGTCTGGGCACCAGAACCACCATTGTAACCGCTAAAAATAACACCTTTGGCACTGGAAGTAGGAGGGGCACTACCACCCCCTGGAAATTTACCAATGTTGGCTTTGGTGGTAGCAAACATCTTGCCTAAATTACTTATGCTAATTGACCATACTTTAGAAACGTCAGCCATTTAGTTTTTACCCCTTACGTGTAATATAATTCGATATTAGTTATACTAAAACTACCACCTTCAAAATACAAACGACCCCAGGTATCAGTAATGGTGAAATCAGCCTCTTTGCCTGAAGTGTAATCAGAATCATCATAATAATGCGCTGATCCACCGGCGTCTCTAACTGACATTGTCAAAGGACTAGCCCCCTCAAAAGTTATACGTATTTTAGTGCCAGAAGGGGCTGTCAACACCGACAGCACAACTTCCCAACCATTAGAACGCCAACTTGTTGGAGGATCTTCAGGATCGTCATACCACCAACCTTGGTTGGATTCCCATTCGGTGTTGTCAAAATGAACATGCCAATTGTCTCCGCCACCGCCAGCAACTTTTTGGTCCATAAAACGCATATTTGCTACTTTAGTTATAGATAAAATCGAGCCAACATTATTAATAGGTGTATCCCAAATTTTTGCTATATCAGCCATTTTTATTTACCCCTTTATCCTGAATAAGTTGGTAATTCAATATTGTAAGCCACTAATTCAGCATAATCAGTGATAGATGTCACATCAGATTCCACTGTAACAACAGCGGACCTAATTGACGATCTGTAGTTCTCCACATCCGTAGGAATAGCAACATCGACTTCGTATTTTCTAATTACATACCAGTCAAAAGGATGTAATATTTCCCAAGCCATCATTTTAGCTTGATCTTTCTTTACTTCTCTTACACCAGACACAGTGTACTTTGGTTCTACTGAATGTGTGGCTACTACTTCACCCGCGACAATTTCTTCTGTAACCCCAGTGCTTGTGTAATATTCACCATTATACTGAACTTCACGATAAGGATAAATGTCGAGGGCATTCATCTCAGGGATTGACCACACATAAAACATACTAGCTGGGTAAAGAACACCGCTAATAGTTACATCTCTAGGTTTGCTAATAATTGCGCCATCAGGCAATTTCCACATAGTTTATTCTCCTTTGTTTATCTTGCGGTACTATATTTAAAGGGCGTCTCGGCCCAAGCCATAAAAATGTATCTATCTCCAGAATAGTTCCAATCGTATCCAGCATGTCTCAACTTAAAACCGTTAGCAAGCAAATCAACCACGTTATAAGAAGTACTTTCAGAAGAAGTAGTTTCAGCCCATATCTGATGGTTGCTCACATTATATGTATCACGCTCCGCGTCAATTAAAGTCCATGATCCAGCCCCACTCAAATACCCACTAGCGTGCTTCCAAATAATTAGTTTGGGTTTAAATCCGCAATATACAAACGTACCATTAGTGGAGCCGTTTCCTATAAAATAACTAAACTTCGAAAAGCCTTCTATTTCAGACCATAAATAAGCTACGTGATCTTTCCCACTTTCATTATTACCAGTATTAGCACCTACGGTAAATTGAGTAGCTGTTGGAGCTGTATCGTTCCATACAGTGTTATTATCACTAGCGCCACCACCAGTATCCAAAGCCATCCAGTCTGTTTCAGGATCAGTCGCCATAAACATGTGTAGCGTATACCAGTCCTGTGCAGATGTAGCATTTCTTTCTTTTGTAATCAATAATTTAGGAGCTATGCCTAGAGAATGATTTATGTTTTGAACTGATCCTGTTCCAGTATAAGCTACAATATCAAATCCATAGGCAGCGCCTTTTTTCCAACACCAATTTACATAATTATGAGTGTTGTAGTTATAGTAAGATCCTGCGGCTCCAATGGTAAAACCCGTAGAGGAAACTCCCGATAAATAACCATAAGAATTATATTGACCTTCGTGATATGTTTCATTAGGATACAACTGCTTTCCGCTAGCAAATCCTCTAACACTATCCATTAAGGTATGATCGACATTATCACTTCTATTTTTACTCCATACCATATCAGACTGAAAACTTAAACCAGACAATGTTCTAGGTGCAGTACCATCACCTGTATAAAGTATAGTATCAAATGCTGTAGAGGACATTACAATTGAAGGAGTCTCTAAATTGTAGGAGCAGACTGCTAAGAAATTTGTAGGCGGAGCGTATTCAAAATTACCTATCCCATTTGAGTCAGTATTTCCAGAAGCAACATTTGCTGAATCCTGACCAAAATTAGCGTATAAAGCAGAGCTTCTTGATTCAACAGTTGGAGAATAAACTTTACCTATAGTCAGGGTGGTTGTCTCGTTAGTACCCGCAGCAGGATTACCACTTCCATACCAAGTACCATTCAAACCAAACCATATTTTTCTATTATCCGTATCTATCGCGATACTAATAATATCCCCAGTTGTAATAGAGGCCGGTGATCCAAACTCAGAATTTTCTTTTACATATTTAGAATACGTGCTATAAAAATAATGTCCTATACCTTCCACATAAGTGACATCGTTTATCATAATATCAGAAGTAATAGGCAAAACACCTATAACACTACCATTGCTAGCAGCTGAAGTTACTTTCACTTCCCAATACCATTTTCCATACGTCAATGCTAAAGTAGATCGCACCGCAGGATAAGAAGCCCCATTTCCAACAAATTTCAAATTCCCTTCAGTTAATGTGCCACCTCCGTTACCAATATCGAGAGGATTTAATACACAAAAATTGTTGGTAGGGCTATCCGTTATTTGATCGGTGGTAGTAAGCCCACTAGATGTAAAATCATTGTTATTCCCAGAAATGTCGTTTCCTAAGTCTGAAGCATTAGCGAAATCCAAATGAAAACCATTAGTGCCGTAAGTCCCAGCGTAAGCTTTAGGAATCCAAGCGCCTGTGGTAGCACTGATTTCTCCGAAAGAAGAGGGGGTTAGTTGCTGACCATTGATCATATACACATCCGAGATATAACCATTAAAATAGTACCCAACAGTGGGCTCACCATAACCACCCACACGATGTACACAAGCAGCACCTACCGCTCCTTCATCATTCTGAGTAGGATAAGTAGCGACAGCCCCGGTATACTGGACACCGTTAACATACAACTTAAATCTATTAGTATTTGTAGCTTGAGTAGTATCCAAAGCCACCACAATATGATACCAAGCCGAAGGATCGCGATAAAAAGAAACCGTATCACAATTTATTGACAGGCTATTAGCCCAAGATACCACTTGCATGTATTGCGGCCCGAAGATCAATCTAAATCTATAATTACCATCCACATAAGCATCAAATAGGGGTGGAACAGAGGTAGTCATGCTACCTAATTTTGCCCACATAGATAAGGTCCAGGTCTTTCTGTTACCCGCGCCAGAAAATGTCTTTGTCAAATAAGGGCTGTCTGGATTATTAAATCTACAGGAGTAATCCACCTCGTAAACTGGCTCAGATCCACCAACAAGTATTCCCATTATCTTACCAATACCGGATTTAGCAATTCCGAATAATTTACCCACATTGGAGTACAATACTGACAGGATTGAATTAACAGCCATTTTTTTATCTCCAGTGTTAAGAAATTTCAGCAATGATATATGAAGGATTAAAATAAATAGTATCAGCACTCAAAGCAAATCCAACAATTTGAGCTTGTTGACCAACTCCAGATACAACAGTTTGGGTCATTTGACCTGTCGTAGCACTTACAAATAAATTACCGCTAGACCAGTTCCAGGCGGTATTACAGACTTGTCCTTTTAGCAAAATCTTTTTTGACCCCGAACCATTTTCCAAGGTCACCGCTACTGCCGGCATTGTCGTCGCGCTATCCGCATCCGCGCGGTCGTAATGAAAATCGGCGGCGCAGTATAAAACATCACCAAACACCGCAGAAGCGTCATCAACAGTAGCAGTTATGTATTCACCAGCGTAAGAGCCACTAGTTGTTAAAATAGTACTTCCAAAAACATAACCCATAGTGTTAGGAATTTGTGATACTATATCTCCGCTGCTAGTTGTAAATTGTGTTATAGATAATTTCTCGTCATCTAATTCTTGAATAGCTATTTGAACGTTTGTAGACGAAATATTACCATATGGTACAAACACTACAGATGAAGCATTAGATGCTGGTACTCCACCAGCTGGTAAAGAAGAACTGTTTCTATAGTCAACACCTTCCTGATAAGCACCGTCACCTTTATAAATCCATTTATAAATCAACTTAATCTCTGGTACTAAATTTAGACCAGACAAAGACGGTATAGACTCTGATCGTGCCGAAGTCACGGTACCATGCGCAGTTGATGCTGAAGTAGGTATAATATAGATAGGTCTATCAACGTCATTAGTGGCATAAACCCACATCACCACGTATTGATTATCAGGTACACTTGTTAATGTATAATTGTCTGTGTCAAGATATTGAGGATCTCCAGAAGAACCAGCGTATGGTAGAGAGGAATCCGCAAATGTATAACTTCCAGCGGCTGCCTGATAAAATACCCTTGAAATAGTTTGAGTTCCAAAAGTAACAGCTAAATCCTCATCATAAATAGTGCCGCCAGTTAAACTAAGCACTGCCCCTGAAATAGTAGATGGGTAAGTTTGAGCTATACCAGTATAGTATCTAGCTCCTATAGTTAAATGAGCGTTAATATGCCAATCAATATCTCTAGTATAACTATGAGTTTCTTTTCCAATAGCGCCGGCAGAACCATTCCAATACACAACTGATATAGGAACTTTGTCATGTAAATCCCAAAAAGAATTCCCAGCTTTTAAAGTACCACTATCATCATCAAAATAGACATAATAAAGAGTTCTAGCTGTTATAGACAAGTAATCATCTAAATCACAAGTAATTGAATTATTAATAGTAACTCTACTACCTTTATACCAGTAAACATTAGTTCCCGAAGCCACAGTCACTATGTGGGTAGAATTATTAAAAGATAAAGCACCCATAGATTCAACACCATGATACTTTTCCGTACCTTGTATTTTAGTGTCTATAGACCCTGAAATAACATCGACTTCGCCCTCTGTATAATATCTATCATCATGAGTATGAACAGTAGGGGCTCTGTCATTGATATTGGTTTGCAAGTCTCCAGAAATAGTTGTTATTTCAGATTCGGTATAATATCTAGCGTCCCCTCTAGCAGTCGTTAAATATTGAGTATGATCATCCGCATTTAGATTTAGTAAATTACTATGAGAAACACTACTACCTTCAGCTGCCCAAACCATCCCGCTAGCTGTGGTATATTTCATAAAATAACCATCCACAGGAGCATTAGCGATAGATAACTTATCTTCTGATACGGCATCAGAAGCTATGTCTGTGCCAGAAATAGTAGACGCAGCTATTTTATCCCCAGTAATAGTCTCTGGGGCTATATCCTCGTCTTCTATAGTCAGATCTTTAATCTGATCACCACGGATTACTGTGGTCATTGTTTACTCCTTGTTAATGCCGACTGTCCAAATTTTTGAAACATCAGCCATTTTATTTTCTCCTCAACTTATCCAACAGGAACACATTGGATTTTTTGGATTTATTCAGCCTAATCCTAAAAATCTCATTGAGTTGTGCCTCGGACACTCTAAAAGAATACATACCGTTATGAACTGGTATCTGTGTGAAATCCACATGGATCTTGTATCCTAGTTCTCTTAATCTGTAACATAGATAGTAATCTTCAGGTAAATAATGTCCATCTACTACACCTATTTTGAATACATCGTAACTTTCTTTTGATAATTGTTCCCCCCGTGAAAAACGAGGGTCATCATCGTATTTGTCTGACACTTTGATAATGTCCGTTACAGCTTTTCTAGACAACATCAACACTGCATTCCCTACGTGCTGCACTTCCGCCAGTCCAGTTTCATCGAATGAGTGGATATCACCTATATTCAACACAGGCAACCCTAAAGCATCTACTCCTTTTAAAGGCACTGGACAACCTATTACATCTACGTTTCTTTGTAATAAAGCAGGTATAGTATTAGATCCTAAACCTATGTCTGCATCTAAATAAACCAAATGAGTAAATCTTTCGTTCTCGTGAAAGTAAGAAATCAAACTGTTTCTTGCTTTTGGCACCAAGGAATTGTTTCCTATGGTTACTATTTCAACACCCACTCCGTGGGCCATTCCTCCACGAACCAGGGCAATAACCGAATTCAGGTAATCTATGTGAACCATACATCCATAAGCCGGTGTTGCTATCATCAAATTCAAATCCATAATAAATCCCTCCCAAGTAATTAACAATCAGATGTTCCAGTATTTTGGTATACATACAATCGTATAGCCACATCCCCAAAATCGGCAGCATTTCCAGTACTGTTAATGGTTATATAATCTATGTTGTTTATATAATCTGTAGAGTACCCTCCAGCAAAAATACCTCTATTACTAGTGCCGTTTGAAGTTCCTCCAAAATTTCTCTTTGCCGAAGTCAAATCCCCAAAATCAATAGAATTACCTGCGGCATTAACAGTTATATACTCTACTATATTAATGTTTACACTGCTCCTATTATAACCCCCTGCAAAAATTCCTCTCTCACTAGTGCCGTTGGAAATACCAGCGGCTAAGGTTCTGCCTCCAGCATTCAGATTGCCAAAATTAGCACAACTACTAGCGGTAGATATGGTAGTGTATTCTATGTTGGTGTACCCTGTGCTCATAGTACTACTATCATATTGACCCGCTGCAAAAACACCCCTGTCATTGACAGAGTTTGATAATCCAGATCTTCTAGTTAAAGGGCCTACACTAGATTGGATATAAGAAGTAGCATTACCTGTACTAGCAATATTGAAATAATAAATACGATTCGAACAGCTAGCTGGTGTGTTAGTATTCTTTACACCCATTGCATTCATAGATCTATTGCTGGTACCATTTGATACACTTGCGCATCCATAACATCTATTTTCTTCAAGAGATATGTCGCCAAAGTCGGTAGCGTTTCCTGGAGTACTCATGGTTATATAATCTATGGTGTTATAGGTATTACCATTGCCTCCAAAAAATACAGCGCGGCCATTAGATCCATTAGATGACGCAGATGGAGCTCTACCATCAGTCAAATCCCCAAAATCTTGCGTATTACCAAAAGTACTTATAGAAACATATTGTATAGTGTTGTCATTTCCAGAAAAAATACCTCTACCGGCAGCTACAGCAGGTATATTTCCGGCTCCCATAAAACTTTTAGCAGAGGATTTAGAAGTCACAAATAACTTACCTACGTTCCCTATACTTACACTCCATATTTTAGAAATGTCAGCCATTTCAGTTTACCTCACTATAAAGTTCGAGGCCGCCCCTTGGAAGGAGCGACCCCTATTTCAATTACGCAATTTCTACAGTCCCATATTCTGGGTTGAAGAAAATAGTGTCGGCGCTAAGAGCATAACCAACAATCTGAACCTGATTACTAGAAGCCGCAGGAGCAGTCTGTGTAAGAGTACCAACAGTAGTACTTACATAAATGTCCTTACCAGGAGTCCAGTTCCAAGATGTGTCACAGATCTGTCCCTTATGGAAGATCTTCTTCGATCCTGAACCAGATTCAAGAGCCAAAGCTCTACATGGCATAGTTCCAGACGCAGTTGCGTTAGCCCTATCATAATTCCCATCAGAAGCGCAATAAAGAGGATTACCAAAAGCGGCACTTCCGTCATCTACGGTAACAGTCATGATCTCACCTTCGTAAGTATCATCACCAGTTAGAGGAGCCCCATAATTCAAACTCTTATCATTCAAATCAAGATTACCACCAAGCTGTGGAGCTGTGTCATCTACTACAGCTGAAATACCACCAGTGCCACCACCTTGAGTAATCAAATAAGTAACCAACAGAATATCCCCAGTAGCTGGAGCAACAACAAATGTGATAGTATCGCCAGAGATAGTATAGTCGTCACCAACACCCCTTTCCTGCAACAAACCATTCAAGTAAACCATGTCGGTATTAGCAAGAGGAGTATTAGCTAGGGTATAAGTAACATTAGACCCATTAATATCTCCAGTAGGTACTTCACTCACGATCATCTCAGAAAGAGTTACATCACTCCACTGCATACCACTAGCGGTAGTGTATTTCAGGAAGCGACCGTCTGAAGGATCATTTGCGATGTTCAACTTTACTTCAGGGATAGTACTGTCGATTAAATGACCGCCAGAGATGGTAGTCTCTTCAATCTGCGCACCACGAATAGCAGTGTTTAAAGGCATATCTTTATCCCTCCATATTTCTTATTGTTCTACTCAGCCCCGCTAATTCGTTTTATTCATCCGGTAAAGCCTGTAATCATTTATACTTTTGTTTTCTTACCTTTTTTCTTGGAAGCGTTTTCTGTAGCTATTTGTTCCAAAATCTTTTTTCTTAACTCAGCTTCCAGATTTCGCATTCTTTCTTCTTCTTGTTCGGCTTTGAGAGCGGCTTCTTCATTAGCCTTCCGGGTAGCCTCAGATTCAGCAGCTTTCTTGGCATCTTCAACAAGTTGATTTTTTCTTTCGGTATCTCTCTCAGTAGATTCAGTCAAAACATCTTCAAAACCAAGAATAATACCATCCAATTTTATAATCTGTTGTTTGATATTGAATTTCTGTTCTTCAATCTCTGATATACGTTTATCGTAAGTAGTTATAATGTCGTAACCTTTTTGTCTTTCCTGTTCCGCCCATGCTTTTTTATCGTTAATGATTTCCCGTAATGTCATATCGTCTGTCCTCCTAATTTCTTCCATACGTCTTAAAGTTCTTTCCATTCTCTCCCTTTTTTCGGGAGGAAGCCTTTCTGCAAATCTTCCTTTTAATTTCAACATACATCACTCCTTATAGTTTAGGGGAGGGAGATTTCTCTCCCTCTCCCCATAAAGATAAATTACACGCTCTTTGCGGTGTAATGAATAACCAAAATGTCACCAGTCAAAGGAGCAACAGTAAACGTAATAGCTGTAGTGGTCTGGGTATAATCCTTTCCAGAACCCTTCTCTTGCAATAGACCATTCAAGAATACCTGAACGCTATTATCAACAGGAGTAGAAGCTAGAGTAAAGCCTGTGGTATTACCATCACACTCAGCAGACTTATTCTCCAACTTAAGATCGGTTTCCTGAATTCCCTGTAGACTAACGTCAGTCCACTGCATACCACTGGCAGTCGTGTACTGCAAGTAATAACCATCGGCAGGAGCATTGGCAATAACCAATTCAGCCTCAGCAATACCGTCGTCCTTAACAGCCAATATACTTCCAGAAGTAGTGAAATTATCAGTGCTATAAGATGTAACGTGAGCATAAGCAAGCTCGTGACCACTTACGGCAGATGAAGCGGCTCCTAATAGATCATAAAGACCAGCATGATCACCCCAACCGTAAGCCGCATTCCAATTGGACACATCAGTACTTGAAATAGCTGACAATACATTGTAATCCGTCAAATCCAAGTGATAATACTCACCAGCAGTACCACCCTGCAATCCAGCCAAGTTGTTATGCTGTACGGTACCAGACATGCTGGTAAGAGCACCAGATACAGTGTCAACGTAGTTGTAGATAGCAAGAGCAGTAACCAACTCATCATCAGTAGAAGAAGAAGTAATAGTAGTGTCAATGTCATTAACGCTGGCACCAGTCTTCAAGCTAAAACCATCAGTATTGATAGTGGTCTCTACTACGTCATTAACACCGATAGTAACAGTGTTACTACCACTATTAACTGTAATGAAAGTATCGCCCATAGTTCTCAAAGTGTAACTTGCGGCATCCCACCAAGTAACTCTAGTGTCAATAGGATTTTCCTCGCGGGTAGCAACAGGCTGCAATGGATAACTATTGAAAGAACTTTGAGTACCAGAAACACCAATACGGAAGTTATCAGATCTCTCGTCAAATACAAAGAGATAAGCAGGTTCAGTTCCTCTATCAATTTCAATACCAGCAGTTACCTTTGTTACACCACCACCAGGTTCTCCATAATTAAGAACCATGATATTGTCCGCAACCAAAACAGTTTCAGTATTGGTATAGAACAAAGTACCAGTTACGGTTAAGTCTCCACCAACAGTCATATTGCCTGAAGTGTAGATCTCCTTACCCATATGAGCAGCCTTTGGACGGATCTGATCGTAAGGAGTGTCAATCACTTCCCAAATATCATTCAAATCAACGTAAGAAATAATGTCACCACTGATTGTGGTCATCTCAGTGTTGTCAATATAATTATCTGACACATACTGCAAGATGTCTCCACTAATTGTGGTCATTTCGGAATTATCGATATAGTTGTTTGACACATAACTTAGGATATCACCTGAAATCGTAGTCATTTCACTATTGTCGATATAGTTAGCCGAAACGTAATTCAAAATGTCTCCAGATACAGTGGTAATTCTGCCATCTGTATAGGAGATAATGTCGCCAGAAATAGTGGTCATTTCAGAATTGTCAATATAGTTATCTGAAATGTAAGACAAAAGACTTCCACTAGCGCTAGCCACCTGGGTGTCTACGTACAACTTAGTAGTTAGATGCGGATCAAGGGTAGGAGTAACACCACTAACGGTATTAGTAAAAGCTCTAGTACCATCAGCGCGAGAATACTGAGGATGGTCATCGTCAGCAAGACCAGACAATGCATCATGCTGAATACCCGAAGCAATTACGCTTAACTGATCACCCGCTGTAGAAATAGTGGTGCCGTCAACAGCCACATCTAGTGTGGCAGAACTGCCTAAAGAAATAGAACCACCACCAGTCAAAGCATTTCCAGCGGTTACAGTAAGTGAAGAATTGGTAAGCATAGCATTGCTAATACCACCACTCTTTACCCTTAAGCTGTCAGCGTTGATTTCAATAGATGAATTGTCAACGTTAACAAACATCACACTACCACTAAGAGTCAAGCCATCACCAGCAATAGCCTCATTAATTTGAGCACCTCTAATCTTAGTAGCCATGCAAATTTTACCTCCATTTTATCTTATTGCGATATGTAATTAGCCAATAAAACATCGCCTAATTCAACACCTATAATAAAAGTAATTATACTTCCTGTAATCATATAATCCTCATCTGGTTCTTGTAACAAACCGTTTAGAAATACACAAACTGTTCCACTTACCGGATTGTGTGGAATAGAATAAATTTGCGTACCACTCACAGTAGTTAGGGGCTGATTAAATACAAAATTCGTAGCTACACCTGAGCCGGTAGCAAGATAATTCAAAGCTTCTGTAACGTCATCACCCGGAATGGTAGATTCGTTGCTTACAGAAGATGAGTCTGTGACAATTCCAGTTAAATTCGATCCATCTCCATAATAATTTCCAGCATAAATATTGCCTATTCCAGAAATAGTATTGCTTCCAAAGTTGTAATCTACTTTATTTGAATCTAACCACTCTAAAGCGTCCTTTACCGTTACACCAATTATAGTCGAGTCGTTTGTAATGTCACTAGCGTTTAAAGTACCACTAGCAGGTACTATATCCTCAGCAGTTCTTCCTATGTACCTATAGGCTTTAACCTTAAAAGCTGAGTCATTCCATCCATACGTACTAGGATCATAATCAAAGGTCAAAACACCGAGTTCGTAATCGAAAAACCAACCGCTTCCATCGGTAGTAAGGATTTCGTCATTATCAGCGTCATAAACCCTTACCGTGTAACCTTGTCCATACTTCGGTGATATGAATGATCCAATTCTTGTTCCCGAGGGATATTCCGCAAGCCAAGATCTTTGGCTCCCCACGGTTATGTCCTGCGTTAAAGTTAAGGTGTTAAATATTTGAACTGATGAAGTTCCGCTTGAAGGTGGGGTAGTAGGAAGATGATCCATCCAAACGTCAATACCACGCACATTGAACGGGATACCAGGCTGTTCCTCGTACCACGCTTTGGCGGTGGTTGTATATTGCCTACTAACAATTTTCTTAAAAACTAGGTCTAGTTTATCCGCCATCGCTCAGTACTCCCCTTACCAATTAACGCTGATACTGCTAATGTATCTATTGGTGTTTCTAAAAGTTATTCGTATTACTATTAGACCTCCCGAATTAGCAGTACTGAAAGTACCAAAAGTCAATGCCAACGTATTTCCAGAAGCACTGACTTTACACCCATCGCCGTCAATTCCAGTAAAAGTTGCGGCACTAAATAATTTACCACCATCCAACCAACCAGTTTGAGTAGACAACTTAACTTCAATATTCACATCTCCAGCACCAAGCTGACCAAGACCATTGACAGTATCAAAACCACCAAGAGTCAAAGTCACATTGCTATGAGGAGCAATATCATAAAAGCCTCTCAAATACAATTGGTTGCCAGAAAAACCAGTGTAATTAGGATTGCCTGTAGGAAGTGTCCCTACTAGATTATGGTTAGGATATTGTACCCTTTCATTATAAACCAAACATTGCCCATTAGTTAAAGTAGTTTGCGAATTCCACTGACCTGTTAGAGTAGGAACTACATTGTAAGTTCCGTTAGGCAATCTGTAATTCTCGTCCCTGAAATACTCAGATTTAGCAGTGCTTACATTACCATAACCACAGTAAAGCCTGTTTTGTGAAGCGCTTGTAGCCGTGGATGTTGTTTTCCAGGGATGATACAAATAAGCCGACAATCTAGTATCCAAATCATGGTAATTAGATCTGTCGGCGGTTATTGTTTCACTCACCACAAAACTATCCGTGTAATGTGGAACGGTAGCTGGGTTTCTTGTAACATTGCTTGATTGGGCTTCAAATCTATACATCGAAACTTGTGAAACGTGATAGCATTTTCTAAACACGTTCAAACCCGTATAAGCAATGTCAAAAGTATCACCCACTGAATAGTATCTGACACCTGAAATATATTTACTTGAACTCAATGTGTTCTGCACTACAGTGGGCGTACCTGAGAAAGCCATGGAATTGGTGTCGTTATCATACCACAACTTGTATTCGAGTGTGGCTCTTTCGCCGGCGGTCAAAGACTGCGTCAGGGCAAAAGAAGTGAACCCTTCATCCAAATCCACTACTTCCATTTGAGCATTCATTATTTGCCACGCGTTGAAGCTGTTGTACCAGCCGCAACTTGTGACTACTTGAGAACCCTTACCATTGCTAAAAGCAACGGTAGCATTACTGCACGGGTCCCCGCTACCCTGGTGATCCCAAGTTGTCAAATCTTGGACTGACGGTCCCTGTACAGTTACATCGAAATTTGACTCGATGTCCAAATTCGCCACCCTGGCGAACCCAGAGCCATCATTGTAGTAAGACCTTAAGAACCCTTCATTCCCGGGTCCGAACTTACTAGCCTGATCAGCAGAAGCAAGCGTTATTGTACTAAATTCTATTATCCTGTCGGAAGTGTCGCCGGCAACTTTACCATCCTGGTACCAACGACCTGTCAAACCTTCTGGTATTTTACCAGTTCTAAGCGTCCTATTACCTACCAGGGCTGTGCCAGTCAGTGAGCCTGGAGGTGGGGGCGCAAGGTCGGCTAAAATCTCGTTGAAGGCATCTACAGAGTCCACAACCAAGGTCGTTTCGGTTAGGTCAAGCAAACCATCTGCAAAAGTACCGTCACTTGGCAATCCCAAAGGTACTTGACCTGAACCTCCTCCGCCGCCACCTTGTGGCCTGGTAAAAATTATCGGCATTTAGCTTCTCCTACAAGTGATAAACAAAACTTAGAGTTTTGATTATTTTTTCCTGGCGTTATTTATTGGTGAAGTCGCTTCGCTCCATGCATTTACAAACGATTTGTTAAATCTAACTTAGGGTGCGAACGAAGTGAAGCACCATCTAATAAAGGTATATCTAATAAGTATATACTAATGTGGCTTTTTGGCGGCCACGATAAAAAATAACTTTTTTGAACTACCGTTGTTATAATTCATTGTTATTGTTATTGCTTTAAACACACCATCGTCTGTAACTGCTATTTTTCAAAAATACCACTCGCGGCTCTGTGGAAGCCGCCTCGCGGCTCTGTGGAAGCCGACTCTCGACTTAAATTACTCTTGGTAATGGTTTGCGATACGCTTCTTCTGACCTAAAAACTGTGTTGTAAAACGTCTTACCATTATCAAGTAATTTCTCTGTAATGACGTAAGGCATTTCATAATTACTTTTGATAAAATCCTTCAAATCCTGATTCATACAATACGGGTTTATATCGGTTATTTTAGGTCGTTTGCCTTTTTTGATTTGGTTTTCTATGTTTTCACAAATAGCATCTTCAAACTTTAGTACCATACCATATAGAAAGTAGGATCTGTTTTGTCCATCAGCGTGTCTAAGTCCTACAATATACAAACTATTGGAATAGTTCCTATGCACAATTATTACTAAACCAAGATC
>Ga0105097_10000044_pt1 | contig 41569 bp, 47 predicted proteins | sample PPLLak12cMay2015_FD_87035 | JGI IMG/M metagenome (GOLD analysis project Ga0105097, IMG submission 87035) | Freshwater sediment microbial communities from Prairie Pothole Lake near Jamestown, North Dakota, USA - PPLs Lake P7 Core (1) Depth... | ecosystem: Environmental > Aquatic > Freshwater >...
CGATGAGGAGAAGTGCACGGGATGCGGGCAATGCATACCGGATTGCCCGGAAGGAGCGCTCCAGGTAATTGACGGAAAAGCACGTCTGGTGGGCGACCTGTTCTGTGACGGGCTCGGGGCGTGTACCGGGACCTGCCCGGAAGGGGCGATCAGCGTTGTTGAGCGTGAGGCCGTTCCGTATGACGAACCGGCGGTAATGGAAAACATTGTACGGCAGGGAGGTGCGGTCATCAAAGCGCACCTCGAACACCTGCTCCGCCACGGGCAGCGGGACCTGTACAACCAGGCGATTGAATACCTGATAGAACACACCATGATGATCCCCGACCACGATAATTCAGCATCCCCGATACCCCGCCAGGTGCGTTCCGGCGGGAATCCTTTTGCCGGGTGCCCGGGTATGGCCGGCCGAACCTTCGCCCGGCACCGGCCTGCCGTGAGTGAGGAGGCACAACCGGCGACAGGATCAGAACTTCGCCATTGGCCGGTCCAGCTCAGGCTCGTGCATCCCCAGGCCCCGTATTTTGATAACGCTGACCTCCTCATCTCTGCAGACTGTGTCCCGTTTGCCTACGCGGACTTTCATAAGGACTTCCTGCGGGATAAGAGCGTGATCATGTTCTGCCCGAAACTGGACCAGGACATCGATGAGTATATAGCAAAACTTGCAGACATTTTCTCCTCTCATACTATCAGGTCGATCACGGTCCTTCATATGGAGGTGCCGTGCTGCGGCGGGGTGAGCTACGTGGTGAATAAAGCCCTGGAAAAATCAGGGAAGAAGATTCCGGTAACGGACACGATTATCACGATTGATGGGAATGTCGGGTGAAAGGTTCAGATGCTGCTTAGGTAAAAACAGGTATCACGGGTTCGGTACTCCTGATACCTTCCCCTGGTGCTATGATCCATGGTACCGAATTTACTCAGAAGGTCTTATTCAGGTTAATAACAACAAAAAGCCCTCAGAATACATTCCTCAACAGAAAATTATCGACCCGGAATTGTTGAATGTTGGATGGAAAGTATGGGTTACCGTGGCGGATTCTGCCCGGGATTTGACAGGGCGAGTGTCAGGGCCACCCGGATATCCGTGTCATTAAAGGGCTTGACGATAAATCCATCCGGTTGGACCATCTTTGCACGTTCAAGATCTTCTTCCCTTGAAGACGCGGTGAGGAAAATGACCGGTAGCTGAAACAGTTTTTTAATCATTGCTGCTGCGTCGATCCCGTCGGTATTACCCTTAAGGTTGATATCCATGAGAACAATATCAGGTTTCTTTTCCCTGGCACAGACAATTGCGTCCTCTGCAGTCGCTGCTTTTGCACATACGGTATATCCAAGGGTATTCAGACGCCATTCGAGCACCTGCTGGATTATCTCATCATCTTCGACAACAAGTACGTTTTTCTTCATGAAAAAATTCTCCGGATATCTCTCGTAGTTAGGTGGTCGGGTATACCTATTTAAACGTAATGAGAACCGGAAATGTTATCCCTCCGACCTGCAGCTCTTACACCATTCTTCAGGAGGAAATTGAGTGAAAAAAATGGTTTTACCTGCAGGCAGTGCAGGCATCGGGTCTGGGAGCTGCGCAGCCAGGGAAAGATAGCATGGATTTTTGATTGGCATGATCGCGTCAACCGGCAACACATGCTGTGCCATTAAAGCACATACCAGATCCACAGGTGCAGACCTTGATCTGATGACTGTTTCCGGGTGCACATCCACAGGCTCCCATCAGGCAGAGGTCCGGGAAATCCTTCACTGAATTGCAGCACAGCCTCGTGGTGACCGTGCCTCCCGACCGCAGGCATACCTGCTCCTGTTCTGACATGCCGGAGAGTGTTTCAGAGAGTACTGCAATCACGGGTTTCAGCTTGTACTGGTCAGATCCTGTCCTGATGACCGACTTCTCCACATTAAAGTCAAGGGTGAGCTTCAGGGTCTCGTTCGGTGTAAGGACAAATCCCCGGTTCAGTTTAAGCACCCCGCTGGGGACTTCAAGAGGGTGCTCAGTGCCGTCGACCGTGATGGTCCCTGAATCGATTTTCAGCCGGATCTGGGTATACCTGCCCGCGTCCATGGACTTCTGGCCAATCACTTCACTTATGTCGGTGAGCTGTATCAGGTCAACCGTCCGGGGCTGGCTGACAACAACGGTCCAGCCTGCCGTATCTGTATCATCCGATTCTGTTGCGTCCATCTCCTCATCAGTTTCCGTGGCATTCTGATTCGCCGATGCCCGGTGGACGCTCACCTCGCCGATGTTCAGGCCAAGGTAGGTGATCGTGCCAATCCCGGTAGTCTTCGGGGCATCCTTGACCGCTATGACAAGGGTTGATTGTCCGACCGGGGCGCTGACGCATCCTGCCATGATGACAGATGCAAGGACTGCAAGAACCAATGCACAATACATGAATTTCATAACATGGAGTCACCTCATGTACCTGAATACTGGCATTCCCTGCTTAAATAGTGAATCACGTATCCGGGTGGAGTGTAAGAACGGTCCTTTCCTGGACCAGAACCACGGTGCGATCTGTTTTTTTGGATACTTCATTTTTCATTTCACAGAATGAAAAATGTGCATACTTATTTATCGGCAGGTGATGGTGGTTGAACGTACTACAGGGAGACTTCGTACCATGCCATACATTACCGTCGGAAAGGAAAATTCAGGGAATATCGATCTCTATTACGAGGACCACGGTACAGGGATGCCGGTCGTCCTTATCCACGGGTGGCCACTCTCCGGGGCATCGTGGGAGAAGCAGGTACCGGTCCTGCTGGAGGCAGGCTACCGGGTTATCACGTACGACCGCCGAGGGTTCGGGTGGTCGGCCCGCCCGGCCTCGGGATATGACTATGACACCTTTGCCAGCGACCTCGACATGCTCATGTGCGAACTTGACCTCGGGGATGCAACCCTCGTCGGTTTCTCCATGGGGGGCGGCGAGGTCGCCCGGTACATCGGAACGTTCGGGTCCCAAAGGGTCAGGGGTATTGCCTTCATCTCGGCGATCCCGCCGTTTCTGCTGAAAACCGATGACAATCCCGAGGGGGTCGACGGGAGCGTCTTTGACGGGATGCGGAGGGGAATCGTTGATGACCGCCCGGGATTTCTCGCCAGGTTCTTCCAGGACTTCTACAACGTGGACAAGTTCGGGGGCACCCGGATCAGCGACCCGGCGGTCCAGCTCAGCTGGAAGGTGGGAGCAGGGGCTTCGCCAGCCGCGACCCTGGCCTCCATAGGGTCATGGCTGACCGACTTCCGCGACAACCTGTCCCTGATTAAAGTGCCAACCCTCGTCCTGCACGGCGACGCGGACAGGATTGTCCCGTTCGAGGCCTCGGGAAAGCGCACCCACGAATTGATCGAAGGCAGCCGCCTCGTCGTCATCAAAGGCGGGCCGCACGGCCTGAACTGGACCCATGCTGCCGAGCTCAACCATGCCCTTCTGGACTTCCTTAAAGTCGTGTCGGCGGCGGGGAGACCTGCCCCTACAAAGAAGGCGGGGAAGAGAAGGCACTGAAACACAGTCATAGGCTTTTTGCGATAACCGACTCTGGATTGAACAGCGTTAGAGCGGACCGGTTTCCGGCACGATCTCCCGGTGATCCGGTTCAGGTCCCGGTTATCCATGGCAAGCCGACAGGATCGTCCCTTTTTCAGCTCGGGGGAAAACTCACGGACGAATCGATGGCAGTCGGCTTGTTATTGTGAGAGGCAACGGCATAACCGGACCCAGGAAGCAGAGCGAGTCCATTCCCTTTCCGGATTTTCCTCAAACCCGGACCAGCATTAACTGATACCCGGAGGTGAGCATGACGGGATTTTTATTTTTTACCTGGCTCTGTTAAAACAGGCATGAACATGAGTGGTTCTCACCCAACCATGAAAATCAGTAAACCCTATAATTTTATGAGGGCTCCCCGCCTCAGGGCCTCTCCGAGGCACGGCGGGGCAGTGCGGTGTTTACAAATATGCTTATAGACACTGATGTGAGTAATGGATTGTTTATTCATTCCTCATAATTATTTGAATCCCCTCCGGGGCGATAATCCCAGAGAAGGTACTACAACACCATCACAAAGCGCGTGGACAGTTCGGGGGAACAGGCACCATCCCCCCCGATAACAGGTGATTCGCAAATTATTGAAATCTCAGGGTTTCAACAGAGCTTTTTTCCCGGCACGTCCTTCATTTTCCCTGATTCTTGCTTTGACTATTTTTTCAACAAGAGCCGGAAGGAGCGGGTGTCCGGGAGTAAAGTGAATGGTTGTCCCGGAAATATCGTAGTCTTTCAGTTCGTCTTTGAATGTTTCCAGGACCAGCCTGCTCACAACAATGAAACTGCAATAGCTGCCCCGTGCGACAAAGTGCACCAATGGCCCGTGATATTTGTAAGTCGGGATCTGGTAACTAATCGTCTCTTCAGCTTCCGGTGCAGCAGCCTTGATCGTCATGCGAAGCTGTTCAAGAACGGCCTGAACTTCCGGCGCGACGGCCGCGAGGTACTCATCCACCGTTTTTGCAGGTGTTTTGCCCGGGTCCTTTTTCATGGTAGTTACCTTATTTTTTGCTTTCCCGGAGGGCAGGATATATTTTTTCAGGGCCGGTGAGGTGAATTTCCAGCTGTCACTATGCTTTTCCGAAGCTCCGTGCGACGAACCATATTCCGACAAGGATCAGGAACCCGGCACCGATATAAGGCCAGAAGTTCTGGGGGGCCCAGACCATACTGATTCCAAGGATAATGAAAAATATCCCAAGAAGTGCCGGCATCCAGCGGGACCCGTGGGGCATTCTTCGGGCAGCATCACCTTCAGGATATTCTTCATGTTTCAGGGCCGCAGACCCGACAAACCCGAGTCCAAGACCCATCATCAGGCCCGGCGCAGCATAACCGGCGAGCAGGCCGATACCAAGCCCGATGAATAACCCGGCAGGGATCAGGAGACCGCTATGGTGACGGCTGTGATACTCTTTTCCCTCTTCTGTTGTCATACGGTCGCCGTTTGTTCTGCGGGGGTAATAAATGTATGGGGATTTTTCGGAAAACGGGAATATCCCGGTCCGGGTGAACGGGAATGGCGATGATCTCAGGAGGCTTTTATCCGGTTGATCTGTTCAAAAAAATGATGCTTTAACAAAAATTCTTTTACTGCATCAATGCCTTTTTCAAGGTAGATTACGGCAACCAGCATCTCGAACCGGTCAGCCAGTATGACCGTTGTCGGCTGGTCCCATTTCTGTTGCTTCCGTTCATCGGGACCCCAGAGAATGTAGTTCTGCAGGTGAAGGCAGTTTTTGGCAAAAAACTGGAGGTTTTCATTATTTCCATACCCTTGCCGGAAATCGTCAATCTGCTGCGCAGTGTACCGGTCTTTTGTGGCAAAATTATCGATTATCACAAAGTCCAGGATGAAATCCCCGATGGTTTCCAGGCTTTTGTCAACATGGATGGTGCCCAGTTGTTCAAATCCGACGGGTTCATTGAGGAGGGCATTGCTTATGATTGCACTGATAAGACGTTCCTTATTCCTCACGGGGTAGCCGAGGAGGTAACGTTCCACGGGATAACATATTTTGTCCAGATAGGGATCCGAACCCTCTGCATCTTCCCGGGATGATCCGGTGCTGGTTGCCATATACACAGCAAGAGTATCGCTCAGGACATAAGGGTTATCGATCAGTCGAAAGCAAAAGCTTACAGAAGAAGAATGAATAATCTCATCAGAATTCCAGGAATGATACCCGATTTATAACAAATTTTTTATACTTTCGACAGGCTCAATAACCTTATGATACCGGAGGATTCTGACTCCGAAGATCACCCGGCAGTGAATCCCCGGCGGAAAGGAAAAAACGCGACACCGGCAAAAAAACGACCAGCCCGTAAAAAAAAGATACCCGGACCGTGTGTTCCCCGGCCTGAAGATATTCCCGATGATGTAAAATGTACCTATCCTGAGTGGCAGAAATACCTTGAGCAGTATCCCATGATTAATTCCATACAGCGGGAAGATTTCCCGGATCACGGGATAAGTTTTGTCTATGTGGCACATTTTTATCACACGAAGGATAAGGCGGAGGAAAGTTCCCACTCCCAGGAACAGTTCGAACATTTTTTCAGGGATATCGGGTATGAATATGATTATTCCGGGAATTTTGAGTCCCGGTGGTTTGAGGGCATCGGGGTAAAAATCTGCTGACCGGACTCTGAACAGACCTTCCTGCCCCGCCTTGCCCCGGAGGGGCCCTGAGGCGGGTCACCATCATATACTTCTATGATTTTCAGGAAAACCACGAAACTGATTCCGGGTCATTTAGCCGAAATTTTTCCTTTATTGCTGTCAGGCCTACCCATTGTCCTTCCTCACCCGGGGGTACCTTTCCGGATTACTGTAGCCATGCTTCCCGTTTGCCATGCTATGGCTCCCTGAATAGTTAAAAATGACATGATTAAATACCCACTTGCACCCAACGATCTGTGAACAGCGGCAGGCCTGACAGGTATGACGGGGGAAAGGATGGGCAGGGAACCGGAGGACTTTCGGAAATGGTTTGAATTATTATCCCGGACGTTCGAGGAACTTAATAATTTTCCTCCCGATGGTGATCTTTACCAATTCACAGGAGCGACCCTCAGGCACCTTGTGCCGGAAAGGACCATTATTCTTGTCAATACGTTTAATCAGGATGCAAAGACCATCACCCTGCACGCGGTTGAAGGGCTGGGGTCACGGCAGCCTGAAATCGAGAAAATTCTTTGCCGCCCCCTTAAAGGACTGACATTACCTGTTCCCGACCAGGTACTGTCTGAAATGATCAACGGGGAATGCAATGAGATACCGGGGGGGTTGACCGACCTGTCCTTCGGGTTGCTGCCGCACAAGACCTGCGAGAAAATTGAGACGCTGCCTTTCTTTGGAAAGGTATACGGAACCGGCATCAGCTGGAAGGGAGGACTCAAGGGTGCAGCCATATTCATCCTCCCCACGGGGACCTGGCTTGAAAACCAGGACCTGATAACGTTCTTCATCCGCCAGGTCGCCGGGTTTCTAAGCCGCAGAGATGCCGAGGCGGCCCTGAGAGAGAGCGAAGAGAAATTTTCCGCGGCGTTCCATTCCAGTGCAGCCCTGATGGCAATCTCGACAAAACATGACGGAAAACTGATTGATGTAAATGAAGCGTTCCTTGACACGCTGGGTTTCACCCGGGACGAGGTGATCGGGAAACGGGTGCTTGAACTTAACATTTATCACCAGCCATCTGACCGGGAGAATGCCCTCCGCGTGCTGGAGGAGAGGGGCACGGCGAGGAACCTTGAGGTCCCGGTTCGGACAAAGGACGGCTCGGTCCAGTACGGGTTGTTTGCCATGGATAACATCAGGATCGGTGAAGTCCCCTGCCTGCTGACAACGATGGTGGATATCACCGAACAAAAAATACTCGAAAAAGAGATGGAGTTCCATGAGCAGGAAGTCATGCAGTTCTCACGGTCGCTTGACATGGCCATACGGAAACTTAACCTCCTGTCCAGCATCACCAGGCATGATATCAACAACCAGCTGACGGTGCTGATGGGATATCTTGAGATACTTGAGTTGAAGCAGCCTGACACCTCGTTTGAAGAGTATTTCCGGAAGGCTGCAACCGCTGCTCAGCGGATCTCCACCATGATCCAGTTCACCAAGACCTACGAGAGCATCGGTGTCATGGCCCCCGTCTGGCAGGATATCCACATACTTGCAAACATTGCAGCAAAGGAGGCACCGCTCGGGAAAGTCATACTGAAAAACGATCTTCCTGCAGGTACAGAAGTGTACGCCGATCAGCTGATTGTAAAGGTGTTTTACAACCTGATGGATAATGCGGTGCGATATGGCGGTAAGATAACGACCATCCGGTTGCGTGTCGACTGGCGGGATGCCGGTCCTGTCATCGTGTGCGAGGATGACGGATATGGCATCCCGGCAGATGAAAAGGAGAGAATTTTCGAACGAGGGTTTGGAAAGAATACCGGTCTCGGGCTCTTCCTCACCCGTGAAATCCTTGGTATCACCGGCATCACTGTCCACGAGGCGGGAAAACCGGGTACAGGGGCATGCTTTGAGATCACGGTGCCGGAAGAAGCATACCGCGCCACAGGAATGCACTAGACCTGCTGCACCAGGGACAACTTCCCGTGTCACCTTCCTGCTGCCGGTGGTTTCCCGCCAGTTGCTTCGTCAGACCAGAATGATATTTGTTCAGGTTTTGATAGTTCAGGGCAGGGCTGGCAGGCCGGGCTATGCGATAATTTTTTCGCAGATTTTTTCATGCATAAGATATTGTGTATGAAGTCAGGACAGATCGGGCAGGTTCATAGTATCCCGTAAGACCGGGTAATGCCGCATTATCGCAAGGGGGGGCACCTTCATGGTGGTGGGAAACCCCCGGGAAGGTATTCATTGAAAAATAGAAGAAATTCTTTGAACCAGCTCCGTAAGAGGGCTGATTGCGGTGGTTGTTGCCGTTTAACGCCTTTTTATAGTGTTTCCAGGAAACGGATACTCCTGAGGACACCGTCAAAGGACTTCACCTCAATCACGGAACTGGCATGGTTGCGCCTCAGTGCTTTCATCACCGGGGCAAAATCTATCGTGCCCTCCCCGACGGGGCTGTGGGTATCTCTTCTGCCGTCATTATCGTGGATATGCATATGGGAAAACCGGGTCTGCAGGAATTCCGGCAGGCAGTGATTGATGTGTGCATGGCCGGTATCGAGGGCAAACCCGCATCCTTCAATTTGGTCGAGATCTGCAGGAGTGCGAAGGTTGAAAAAATTCATGTCCCCCATGTTTTCGAACCAGAAGGTCAGCGAGAGTTCCCGTGCGGCGGTGCAGAGCTCGTGCAGGGACTTTATGAACTGCCGGCCGGCCTGCACACGCTCCTGTTCCCAGGCAAAATATCCCGGGTGCATGACGACGCCTGCACCAACCTCAGCTGCAACCGAGAAGCAATCGGTCATGACCTGTACACTCGCCGTGCGGATGGCTTCAAAGAGCGAGGCTATGTTCATCCCGTGGTAGGGTGCATGGAAAACAAAATCTGCAGAATAACACCCGAACAGCGAGGCATCGTGCACAAAATGGGGGCCTTCGTCCACCACCTCGATCAGGTTTGTGATGGCAGAAAGCCGGTCCAGTGCTTCAGGGAGCGGCCGGTCGAGAAGACAATATGTTGAGATGCCAACCATCACCAGCGATTGAGTATGAGGGAATATAATAATGCCGGAAACGGCAGCTGGTGAGGGATTTCCGGATGAAAGCTCCTTGATTTACTACAAGGTGACAATTAAAAAATTCGGGAAGTATTATCTTCGGGCACACCCGAAAGAAGATTCAATACAAAACGGTGATGTTGGGCAGTCCGTGACAGCAGACAACCTGCTGTGCCGTGATTTCCGGCATGATATCTACGAGGATCCCCTGGAGGCCGTCAGGACAGGGTCGGCGAACATAATACGGTGAAGAGAATGAAAAAAGAGGACAGAAGAACGAGGGCTGGTGGTTCATCCCTGTGAAGAAAAACGTGATAATCCTTATCGCCATCGTCTTTGCCGTTGCCATGGCACTCACCGTGCTCGCGGGGACGGGTTACGGCCGGACTGGTATGGCAAATTCATCGCTCCCGGAAACGATGGAGCCGGTCACCGCCGCGTACTCGCCGTTCGAGTCATCGGGGTTGTTCCTGGTGGCCCTTGACCGGCAGTCCTTCGCACGGAACGGCCTTAACCTGACCCTGTACCGGAGCGACTCCGGGGCGGCAGCACTGGATGACATGCTCAATGGCAAAGCAGATCTTGCCGTGAGCGTCTCCGAGTTCCCGTTTGTCCAGGGGATATTCCAAGGCGCACCGGCCTATGCGGTCGCGAGCATCGACAGGACCGAGTACATCTATATCGTCGCGAGGAAGGACCGGGGGATCGTGGATCCCTCGGACCTGCGGGGAAAACGAGTCGGGACGGCCGCGGGATCCATCGCTGAGTTTTACCTGGGGCGTTTCCTTACCCTCCACGGCCTCTCGATGCAGGAGATCCATTACGCGAGCGTGAAGACACCCCCGGAGACCGCGGAGGCGGTCGTGAATGGATCTCTCGATGCGGCCGTCCTCGCCCAGCCGTACGCGGATCTGGCAAAGAACCGCCTGGGCGGGAACGCCACCTTCTGGCCGGCGCAGAGCAGTCAGCCGCTCTATGCACTCGTTGTCTCGACCGACGGGTGGATTACCGGGCACCCGGATCAGACCACGCGTTTCCTCAGGTCCCTGTCAGAAGCCGAAGAATTCATCCATACTCACCCTGCCGAGGCGCAGGGAATCATACGGCAGCGGCTGAACCTCAGCCCGGAGTACATGCCGGTCGTCTGGCAACAGAACCAGTTCGGTCTCACGCTCGACCAGTCGCTCGTCGCGGCGATGGAGGACGAAGCCCGGTGGATGATTGCAAACAACATGACGAACGCAACCGCGGTGCCGGACTTCCGGAAGTTCATCTATACGGATGGGCTTGAAGCTGTGAGGCCCAACTCGGTGAATATCATCCGGTGAGGTGTGAAAGGGGTACGCATATCATGGAGGAGAGGGCCGCTGTGAGTCCGCAGTGGCAACGTGAGGCAAAAAAAACACCGGGAGTCGGACAGAATATCAAATACAACCCGTCACCACAACCGGAGCGACATCCTGTGAAAGGATTCTCATAATTCCGATCGTTGCTGTTGCAGCGATTGCCGATGATCGCTGCGGCGGGTTTGCCTGCTTTCCGCGGCACCCATGCCGGATATGCCGGGCTCCGGCACCAGTGCGTTATGGGAAAACCTGTGGCGTTCAGTTTCACATCTTCGACTGGTCCTTTGGCTTTGCTGTGCCGTGGACACCCCGCCCTTTACTACCAAGGCCGAGCATCGGGTCCCGCTTCTTTTTCCTGTGCTCTTCGGCCGGCTCTGTCACCGGGACCTTGTCAAGGAAACATTCGACCGGGTCCCGTCCGCCGGCGCAGGTCCGGTCCTTAAACTCCCCGCACTCCTCGCAGGTCGGCACCTGGGTTGGCAGCAGCGAGGGGAAATGGTTCTTCCAGAGCGTAGCGTCGATCTTTCCCGCTTCTAAGAAACGCTGGATATGCCGTGCCGTATATTTCATACTGGTATGTGGGCTGTGCGGGGATTTATAGGATGAGGAGGGGGCGACCTCATACCGGTTTCCCTGCCGGTTCCGGGCGGCAGGTTTTATTTCCTGCCACCGGTAAAACGGTATGACCCGTTGGGCACGAGTATCTCGAACCGTGCCCCTCTTCCAGGTTCTCCGGTCTCTTTTACGGTACTACCCGTGACGGATAAGATCTCATGGGCGAGAAACAGCCCGAGGCCGGTATGTTTTCCATAATCCTTCGAAAAAATTTTTTCTTTCTCGTCTGCAGGTATGCCAACCCCGTTGTCCTCCCAGAAAATGACCAGCCCCTCCGGGACTTCACGTGCAAAAACCGTGATTGTACTGACCTTCTTCCCGTGTCTTACTGCATTGTCGAGAAGGTTGTAAAAGACCTTCTCAAGGATTGGGTCTGCGAAGATCTCAATGTGAGGCAAATCCACATGAAGTGCCAGTGCCGGAGGGATCTGCAACCTGGATATGACCTGGTCCAGGGCATGCCATTTCGGTTCATGAGACCCAAGGTCCTGGTACACCCGGGTGAACTCGATCTGCTCCTTTATAGCCATCACCGCTGATTCCAGTTTTCCGATATTTGCTGCCATGGCTGGATCCTGAGACTTTGCCTTTACGTGCTCAAGGTTCCCCAGCAGGACAGAGACCTTGTTGAGGATATCGTGACGGGTGATGCTGGAAAGGAGGTGGAGCTTCCTGTTGGCTTCCTTGAGTGTTTCTTTTACATAGGCAAGCTCATTATACTTTACCCGCAATTCCTCCTCGGTCTTTGCGAGTTGCTCCCAGGCAGCCCGCAGCCGGGTTTCATTACACTTGCGGTCGGTGATATCGAGGGCAGTGAACATGACCCCTGCCCGGATATCGGACGGGTCCAGCGGGGTGGAACTCAGCAGGATGTCACGTATAGTGCCCTCCTTGCGCATCCAGCGTGTTTCGACCGTCCCGGTCCCGCGTTCCCGTATCATGGAATATTTTACTGTTCCTACGTACTCGGAATCTTCATTGGTCGGGTAGAGGATTCGGGCATTTTTACCTACCAGCTCCTCACCTGTATACCCGGTCATTTCACTGATACGGTCATTCACGCGTATGATGATCCGGTCCGATACAAGCCCGATACCCACGGGTGCAGCACGGAATATACTGGCCAGTGATGCCTCGCTTTCGCGGAGCGCCTCTTCAGAGCGTTTCTCTTCGGTGATATCACGGCCGACCGACTGGTACTCTTTAAGGGCCCCGTTCTCGTCAAAAATTGCACGGTCGCTCCAACGCTGCCAGCGTGTCCGGCCATCGGCAAGCAGGATCCGGTGGGTAATAACGGCAGTGGGGTAGTCCTTTGTCAGGGACGCGAAATGTTTTTTTACCTGGCTTTGATCTTCTGCCGGGATGCGGGGCACAAATTTTTTTCCGATGATCTCATCCCGGGTTTTGTTGAAATACCGGCAGTATGCGTCGTTGACAAAGACGTGGGTGCCATCAGGGAGGAAGCGGGAGATGAATTCTGTCTGGTCCTCAACGACATTCCGGTAGCGCTGTTCGCTTGCTTCAAGCATTTTATTCTGGATATTCAGGGCCGCTTCACTGGTTTTTGCCTGCTCAAACGCCGCCTCCATGTGTTCGTATGCTGCCCGTAACTCCTCCTCTTTTTTCCGGATCGAAGTAACGTCCTGGAGTGTCTCAACAGCCCCGGTAATTTTCCCGGAGGGATCGTGAAGGGGGGCTGCAGTGAAAAATAACCAGGTTCCACCTCTCATGGCAGGGAAGTAATCCGTTGCCACAAAGTTATCGGTGAAAACCGGGGATTCTGCCTTTTTTCCGGCATACCAGCGGGTTATCCCATCGGTGTTCCCGTCTACGATAAGATCGGCAAGGCACGGGCGCTGTGAAGGATAAAAAGCCCTCCAGTGGTCTGAAGTACCAACAATTCCGGATGCGGTAATGCCGCTGTATTCTTCAAGAGCCCGGTTCCAGAAAATAACACGGTGACTGTTATCGATGACGAACTCCGGGATGGGCGAACCCTGTACGAGGTCCAGCATGGTCTTTTGCGCGATCTTGATCTGGATGGCCTGGCGGATCTTGTGGGCAAGTTCGACAAACTGTGCTTTCGGGTCACCTCCCTTCTGGAGGTAGAAGTCAGCACCGCTGTTGAGCGCCTCAATAACCACCTCCTCTCTTCCCTTACCGGTAAAAATGATAAAAGGTACAATATTTCCTTTTGAACGGACAGTCTTTAAAAAGGCAATACCGTCCATGACCGGCATCTGGTAATCGGATATGATACAGTCGTAAGAAGTCCTGGTCAGGATATCGAGTGCTGCCGAAGCGGAAGTGACCGTATCGACCCGGAAATCGCCTGTTCTCTCAAGAAAAATTTTGGCGAGTTCGAGCAGCATTGGTTCGTCATCGACATACAGGACTGAGAACATAGCTGTGTTTATTCTAAATAGTACTTCAGGGGGGGAAAACTGATATATATTTCGCAATCGGGGGATTCCGGGCACTAAAAAACCTGCGATGGAGTTGATCATTATTTTCATGACCATTTCAATCAACCAGACAGGTATCCGTGAAATGTACCTCACTAAAGAACAGTGAGCCGTGAGGGCCGATATATCCATGATGATTACGAAGATAAGATGAACCCTCGTTTATAGACTGGTAATTTTCTTCTGGTCAAAGGGGATTCCATCTTTTTCACGGGAGTCCTGGGATTGGGAAAATGCCCTGATTGCTTCGATGAATGCCGGGCCGTACTTTTCCAGTTTATGGTCTCCCACTCCCCCGATATTCCTGAAACTGCCGTTATCCCGGGGCTGCACACGGGCCATCTCCCGCAGGCTCCTGTCATGAAAGATGACATACGGGGGAACATGTTCCCGGTCTGCAATGGATTTCCGGAGATTTTTCAGCAGCAGAAATAATTTCTCATCGCAGGGTATCGTCTCATCGCTTTTCCCGGGGGCTGGCTTCTGTCCTTTGTGTTCGGGGACCGAGAGCATTACACGGGTCTGCCCGTTCAGCACGGTCGTACTCTTCCGGGAAAGACAGATGACCGGATAGATATCCCCCTCACGCGAAAGGTAATCCTGCCGGATGAGTTCATGTATCCAGGTCCTGAACTGCTGTTTACTGTGGGGTTTGCCTGAATTGTAGGAAGGGAGCGTATCGAGCTGGTAACTCCTGATCTTTGCACTTTTCGAGCCGGTCAGGACATCGGTGATAAGTTCCACCCCGAAATGAGAGGGTAACTGCCTGATACATTCGATGATTGTCCGTGCGGTTTCCGTTGCATCGGCCAGCTCCCGGGGGTTGTCACAATTATCACATGATCCACAGTTCGTTTCCGGATACTCCTCTCCGAAATACCTGAGCAGGTACCTTCTCCGGCAGGTCGTCGACTCGCAGTAATCGGTCATATCCTGCAGCTTGCGGACCGCGAGCAGGGTATGTCGTTCGCCGGACCTGTCGCTTTCCAGGAGAGCCCTTACCCTGGCAACATCCGCACGACTGTAGAAAAGGATGCATTCCCCGGGCAGGCCGTCACGCCCGGCGCGCCCGGTCTCCTGGTAATAGGACTCGATGCTCTTGGGTATGTCGTAATGGATGACATAGCGTATATCCGGTTTGTCGATACCCATCCCGAAGGCGACCGTAGCGCAGATAATGTTTACATTGTCGTGGATAAAATCGTCCTGGACCTTCTCTCTCACCGGTTTTGAGAGCCCGGCATGGTAGGCAAGGGCATGATACCCCCGTTTGCGGAGATCTTCTGCCAGCTCTTCTGTCTCCTTCTTGCTCAGGCAGTACACGATCCCGGAATCATGCCGGTGCTGCCCGGCAATACCCGCCAGGGTCACCAGGGAATTTTTCTTCGGGATGACCCGGTACTGGAGGTTCCGGCGGTTGAAGCTGCCAACAAATTCCTGCAAACCGGAAAGGCCCAGCTGCTGGCGGATATCGTTCCGTACCTGGGGAATGGCAGTGGCGGTCAATGCTATCAGGGGAGTGTCCGGGAACTGTTTTTTCAGGACCGCCAGCTGGCGGTACTCAGGGCGGAAGTCATGGCCCCATTCCGATATGCAGTGTGCTTCGTCAATGGCAACAAGGCGGACCCGGGAACCCCGGAGCGAATCCAGGAAATGGGGCTGCACGCACCGTTCCGGGGAGATGAAAAGGAGCCGCAGGGTATTGTTTTTCAGCCCGGTTTCGATCGCTCCCCGTTCACGGTACTGCATCGCGGAGGTATAGGCTGCGGCAGGAATACCCCGTGCATTGAGGTCATCCACCTGGTCTTTCATCAGGGAGATCAGGGGAGAGATCACCAGTGTCAGGTCGCCAAACCAGAGGGCGGGTAACTGGTAACAGAGCGATTTTCCCCCGCCCGTAGCCATGACCGCGAGGACATCGTTTCCCTCGATGACCGATGCGATGATCTCCTTCTGGTGCGGTAAAAAAGAGCTATAGCCCCAGTATTTTTTTAACAGGTCATCGATTGAATCCATGCAACGCTTCCCGAAATAGTACTGTACCTGTGACGGGAGACTATTTATCGGGTTTCTCGGAAAGGCTCTGGTGAAAACTTCCTTTTAATGTATGAAGATCCGGATTGCCACGGATTTCACGAATATCCTGGAGGTATGTGTTAGTGGCGGGGGTAAAGCCACGATATCCTGATAAACTGACGATTTCCCGGGTACAAAGAAAATCCCGATCTTACATGAATAACGGATATCCAGATTGCCATGGATGTCATAAATATCATGAGGAGATTCAATAGTGGCGGGGACGAAGCCCCGGGATAGTGATGGATAACGATTCCACGGAGCCGATTATCTCAAGGGCTCTTACATTTTTCCTGATATCGGTGTCGTTGTGCCGGGAAAGAGGGAGAGATATTTATAGAGGATACCTGAAGAATAGAGAGAACAGGGGGAGAGAAGGAATGGTAATGAGGAAAGGTTTTCTTACGGTGGTGAATCAGCAGTGAAGCTTATGCATGAGGCCCTGTCCGGATACGTTGCCGGACCTCCGGGTAAGATCCTGGACATGACCTATCCTTATAACGAGAATACCCTCTACTGGCCGAATGCATCGCCGTTCATACTGACGCCGGAGTTCCACGGGATGAAAGAACGGGGTTACTGGTATGCCGCCAACTTTTTTGCCGCTTCCGAACACGGCGGGACCCATGCTGACGCGCCGCTTCACTTCGCACAGAACGGACGAACTATTGACCAGATCCCCCTGGCGGAGTGGATTGGACCGGCGGTGAAGATCGACACACGGGAACAGTGCGCCCGCGACCGGGATTACCTCCTGTCCGTGGAGGACATTACAACCTGGGAGGAAAAATACGGGCGGATTCCGGCGGGAGCATGGGTGATCATGTACACCGGGATAGGCACGCAGTTTTATCCCGACCCGAAGAAGGTCCTGGGAACGGATAAGAAAGGTGAGCCCGCATTTCCTGAACTGAGTTTTCCGGCATTTTCCCGTGAATCGGCAGAGTTCCTGACACAGGAACGGGACATCAGGGGCATTGGCATCGATACCCCGAGCATGGATTACGGGAGGTCGCAGGACTTCTGGGTCCACCGCGTGATTTGCGGTGCCGGTAAACTGGGACTGGAGAATATCGCCAGCCTGGACAAGCTCCCCGATACGGGCGCAACACTCTACGTTATTCCCCTGTTGATCAAAGGTGGGACGGGAGCGCCGGCCCGGGTCTTTGCAATCATCCCCTGACTTTTTTTCCCGGGCGTTGTTCTTTGGGAATCCGGGTCAGTTCCCCGGCAAGGAGGCTCCCGGTCTCAGGCCTCTCCGAGGCACGGCGGGCCAGGGTGATTTTTTCCGGATTGTTGTTACTGATCTGGCCGTGGGGCGCCCATCGGCAGCAGGGTTCATCATTAAATCGTTCCCGGAGAATTGGGGACATGAGCTCATTTTTTCACAACCACGGGATATCCCGTGCGTTACACCGAAATCTTAATCTTTGTTGCCTGTAATGGTGGAAATTATTAAAACTGATACAGGAGTGAGAGAAATGCCACCGCATTGTGATACAAGAGACGGGCCCGTAGTGAAAGCGGCAAAGAAAGCGCTGGAGGCAGGAAATATTAACCATGTCCTCGTCTGGGTTCCCCGGGAATCCGAAAAAGAGTTGAGAGAGGTATTTGAAAGGACGCTGCGTGCGAGAAAGGCCGGAAAGGATGCGCAGGACGTTGCAGACGACTGGTTCTTCGAGACCACGATCAGGCTCCACCGGGCAGGAGAGAGTGCACCCTATACGGGCATGAAACCTGCAGGACTGAGTGAAGGCCCGGTCGTGCCGAAAGCAGAGAAAGCCATCGAAACAGGAAACCCGGAAGAGACCATTGATTTTATCGTAAATACCGTTAAGGATGATCTCAACCGGCGCTTCTTCCGTGTCATGGAAAAGAAAAATTATGATGTGAACAATGTTGCAGCCGGGAGGGAGTATATCGAAGCGTTCATCGGGTGGGTCGTCTGGTCCCATCACCTGTATATGTATGTGCAGGGCAAAGGCGGCCACGGTGAGAAACACCGGGAATAGGGAAGTCATTCAACGTACTGCCATAACCACAGGATGCAGGGGAAAACAAATGCGAAGTCATTGAGAAGAGATTCTGCACTGCCTCAAATCCGGGTAATATCGGCGGGATAACGGGGAGTCTCAGGTTTCCGCAACACGTTATTGCAATGAGAATGCAGAAAATCAGCATTTTTTTCGTTTATTATGAGATGTATTAACCACGCGTACAAATCAATATGTTTATTGTTACGGTTTTGGATTATTATCTATGCCAAAATTCTGTCCCGCCTGCGGGGTACCATTACAATATCAGAACGCTGCAATCTGTCCCAGCTGCGGTGCGAGGACTGCGCTGGCCATTGAGGAACGGGAGAACATCCGGAATCCTTTTTTTGCGGTCATATTCAGTTTTCTTTTTTTTGGCTGGGGCCAGTGGTACAATGGAAAGACCCTGGCCGGACTGATATTTTTTGGAACTTCTCTGGTTTCCGGTTTGTTACTCTATCTTTTTTCAAGATCGGGACAGGATTATGCTGCACTGGTTTCAGCAATTATATATGCCGTAATCGTGGGGATCTGGATTTTCGGAATGTATGACGCGTTTAAAACTGCAGACAGGATTAATCGAAAAAAGGAGAGTTTTTTCAGGAAAAGCTGGATGTTCTGGTTTCCTGTTGCCCTTGTTGCGTTGACGATCGTTTTTATTATTGCTGTCTTTGCTTTGGGAATGGCAGGTGCGATTGTCCCTGTACCGCAGATTTAATCATACGGCGACCCTGCTCCCATCACGTCATGGTCGCGTACTTCAGGAAGGCCTTTCATGAGGCGACCTGCTGCACGTGGCGGATAAGGGACAATTGATCAGCGCAAGGATCGGGCTGCCTGGCAAACAAACCCCGCAGCGGCTGGCTGCCCCGATTAGACGAGGGAATAATAAAAATGGGATCCTGGGTGATGCTCAAGGGTTTCCCGTAACCGGCTGCCGCTTTCCCCGCCGGAGAGATGCTCCAATCCCCCCTATACAGAGTATAGTGAAGAGCATGAAGGCGTAGTGAAGGCTGGCTTCAAACTGCGGGTAATACTCCGGAGTGATCTCAACCCGCCCGATCAGGAGGGCAAAGAGCATCATCGCCACCCCCATCGAAAGCATCTGGCCCAGGAGACGCATGGTCCCGTTCATGCCGGAAGCAACCCCGTAATACCGTCGTTCAACCGAACTCATGATCGCGTTCGTGTTCGGCGAGGAAAACATCCCCAGGCCGGCACCAAGGACAACAAGGCAGACAACCAGGTACCACACCGGTGTCGATTCGACCAGGAAGACCAGCAGGAACAGGCCGGTGGCACTCAGGGCCATTCCCGCCGATGCGACGATCTGGGGATCGACCCGGTCAGACAGCCGCCCGGCTACCGGTGAGACGAGCGCCATCACCGCCGGCTGGACAATCAGGATCAGCCCGGCCTGTTCCGGAGAGAAGCCCTTGGTATACTGGAGGTCGAGGCTCAAAAGGAAGGTCACGGCAAAGGTTGCACTGTAACTGATGAGGGCGGCAAGATTTGAAAACGCAAAGACACGGTTTTTCGTCAGGAGGCGCATGTCGAGGACCGGCATGGGAACTCTCATCTCATACAGGGCAAAGAGAATGCCGATGAGACACCCTGCAGCGAGGAGGACAATACCCGTGACGGACGGGACAAGGGAGAAACCGTACATGATGCAGACAAGGGCACCCGCGTAGATCACGGAGCCGGCAAGATCGAAACGCTCACCTTCGCATTCTTTCCATTCACCTTCAAGCTTCCACAGGATAAGCAGGCAGGCAATGATCCCGATGGGTACATTGACGAAAAAAATGCTCCGCCAGCCAAGGTACTCGGTCAGCACGCCCCCGAAAAACGGCCCGACCGTGAGCCCGAAGTACACGGCGGTTATGTAGATCCCGAGGGCTTTTCCCCGTTCTCCCGGGGGAAATACTGAGGTGAGGATGGCGATGCTCGTCCCGAAGATCATGGCCCCGCCGATACCCTGGATGATCCGGACTACGATGAGCATCGTGGTGGAAGGGACCATGGTCATGACAAGGGAGGCAAGAGTGAAGAGCGCAATGCCGTACAGGAAAATACGTTTTCTGCCGTAAATATCGGCAATTTTGCCGAGGGGTACTAAAAAGAGGGCAGCGGCAAGGAGGTACGCGGTGGCTATCCAGGAAAGTGCGATGGCATCCATGTGGAATTCCGCCCCCATCGCCGGCAGGGCGATATTGACCGCCGAACCGTCAAACGGGGTGATAAACCCGGCAAGGATGGCGATGAGCAGTACGATTCGTTTGGCAGCCGGGCTGACAGGTACGGGAGGTACATGGCAGATAGCCGGCACATCTGCGGTCGTTTCAGGCGCCATGTTGGGGGTTTCCAAGAGGATCACTCAGGTAATGTTTCCATTCTGGTACATTTCTGCTGATACTGTGATAGTAGACTATGACCGGCCATTCACCATAAAGGTATAAGAAATTCCCGGATCCTGCATATCTCCCCGGTTTTCCTAATCGCCCGGGATCATTCCAAGCCCGGGTTCCAGCGATAAGGCCAGAGAGGCTGGTGCAGAAAAGCAAAACTCAATTGAGACCGGAAATGTGAAAAAAATCCGGGGAGATTCAATTGAACCCGTTCATCCAGATAATAAGCCACATCCCGCTGAGAATGATCGATACCGCAAGGCAATTTTTCGTTCGCCGTGCTGCACAATGCCCCGCAAGCCCGCAGATTGCTGATTGAATTACAATAAAAAATACTGTGTCGGGGAGGTGAATCCACACCATGTTATCCAAACGGATCAGTAAAAATCCGGCAATAAATAACAAGGGAAACGGCAGTGCCCCGGCAAGGATGGCACAATTCCGGTTCCCGGTATACCATCCGCAGAGAATGGCAATTGCCGGGAAAATGGAAAACACGACGCAGAATACGACGAGCAGCAGGAACCAGGCGATTATATCTCCGGCGGTCCCCCGCGGAGGCATTTTGATGAAGGTAAAAAAACCGACTGCGACAATGACTACCTCAACCGTAATCGGCACAACCTGTTGCTTGATCTTCGCTAGCAGAGTCACGACCATCCATCTCCTTTTCCTGACGCTCCACCGGAGGACACAGGTTCAATCCGGCAGGTCTTTTTCAATTTCCCCCCTTCTTCTCCTTGTCTTCGCCATGAGATGTACCGGCCCGCATCACTCATCTCGTTGCATTGACCAGCAGCGGGAAGGGTTCAATATCCGTTCCCGGTTTAATCCCGTAAAAGATCCAGACCGGCGTACACCTCTCCGGGAACGAGGCCTGTATTGAGGAGCCAGGTATACGGGTCTCGATATGATATCCCGATTGGACCCGGGTGATGTGATACCCGTTCAGGCTGCCCTGGATCGCTTCGAGCAGGTCCCGAGCCTGGAGTTTCCCAAATGCCTCGTCGGCTGAGATAACCGGGATTTCCCCAATATATTCAAGGGTGCTCCAGTCTATTGAGATATCCAGGAGTTCCCCCTCTTTTCCGAGCGAGACCGCGATTCCTGAACCCATAACCGGGGAGCCGTTGACGTACTGGCGGTATGCGACCCGGGTATGCTGGGGGTACTGCTCCTCGACCATCCCGGTCTTAAGATTGTATTTTTTCATGAATACCTGTTCGGTTCTTTCCAGGACTGCATCGGCCGGGAGTCCCCCGTAATCTTCGAGGACTCTTTCAGCAAGCCCGGGTGCCTCTGCTACTGAGGGGATATGATCTCTTACCGCAAGGCACGTGCCGGTCCCGGTTGAGAATTTCTGCACAGACACAACCCGGTAGTCTGGGACGGTAGTGGGAGACGGAGGCAGCGGGACGTCGATGGTGATGGTGTTGGTCATCGGGATGTTATCCGGGCTACGGGTGTCAAAAGAAAATCCATTCCACATGCCGGCCGGGATAAGATACATGTCCGTGATCGCGTGATCGGGAGCGCCGGTCCCGATACCATATCCATTGCCCACTCCCCAGAGAAGAAATCCAAGCCCGAGAAAAATGATGACACAGCTGAAGGTGATAAGGATCTTTTCCCATAGTCTCCGATCGGCATGTTTCATGAATATTTTTCCTGCATCATACCCGGTGAGGCAAGGAGATAGATGGCCAGTCCCAGCAGCGTGTACACCAGAAAGACCCGTGCCCAGAATTTTCCTGAATAGATCCCGGAAGGATAAGGGTCCCGCGGGTGGACCTGGGTGTCGATGAAATCCCGGACAAACGGACGCCCGCATTCAGGACAGACCTGAGGAAATTCTCTGTTTTTATAATCGCATCTGGGGCAGATGAAAGGTTTATTGGCTTTCATGGATACTCCAGCCCGGATTTCACTTTCTCGTATTTCAATGACATAGATGATCAGGACTCCCGTGCCAATGAGAGCATCAGACCATCAGATAGCAAGTGACGTTTTGTCTGTGACTCCCAGATCCACATTATGACAAGAGTCCACCAGAATAAAATGAAAATGAATCCGCCGGTAATTGAATCTGACATTGGCATAGTGATACCAGGAATGGCCCCAAGGGAAATTAATACCGGAACCATGCCCACTATCAGGGTAATTGTAATGGTGGGTTTATCGTAGAGATTCACCAGAAATACTGCTCCGTACTTTCGTATATCATTCATCGTCTTCCAGAACCTGATCCCCAGAAATACTGAGAGTAACGATCCATAAACAATACCAATGAAGAACATCGGGATGTCAATTCCGCCAAGAAACACAGACAGCAGAACTCCAACTACTGAAAAGTACAGCGCTAACACCATGATCTGGTTCCGGAACAGTCCCAGCCAGTTCATTGCACGGGCTTTGAACGATCCGCCAGCTGAAGGGGAGACTGTTTCATCGCAAGGCTGAATACCCACAGTACGTGTCCGTGTCTGTGCATTGGGGCACCAGCCGAGATACTTCCGTATTGTTTGCACAAGGTGCATGTTCATACTGCCCCTTCCCGCCAGCTGGACAACATATCAGATATCTTACCAGGATCATCAAAAAATAAGCCGACGATTTTTTTGGTATTTGTGCGTATCGCAAGTACATGAGAATATCGTGATCTGATGTGCTGGTGATAGACCAGCAACCCGAAAAATACGATGACAGCCAGGTAGAACTCCACGAAAACATTGAAGAAGACCCGGGAAATAATCCGGGAAATAAACAGCGAATTCCCGCTCAACAGAATGGAGGGTATGATACCGGCAAAAAAGATCACCATCGCTGCACGAAAAAGCCAACGGGACGAATGGTGGATATTTTCACGGACCTCGATGGTTGTTATTATATCTTTTGTGATGATGAAAGGCCTGGAGAGAGGGCGCTGGATGATGATAGCATCTGGGTTAAATTCGACAATCGCTTTTTTAAGATCCTGGTAAGCCATCCAAACAGCAACACCAAGAATGAAGATGCTCAGTATCAATATTCCGAGGGATGACCAGTTTTCAAACAGGCCGTATCTCACGATGGCGAACAATCCTGTAGTCGTACCGGCAAGGATAAGGGTAAAGAGGGGTATCGACAGGCCGGTCGAACCATAATCAACGATTACTTCGTCATGTAGTAGAGCACCCCGGGCTGAAAGAACAGGGGAATTCATCTCCTGCCACGCCGTCTCAATCCTGAAAGGTGTCATTCTCCGGTCCGGGCACCACCCCAGCCACTGGTGAATAACTTCAGAAATGCGGGTCGTCATACGAGTCCCTTAATCTTCGTAAACAGTTCTTCTGCCATCTTCGTAGGATCGGCAGTCTTTTCGATCCTGATGCCCAGCTCCGTTGCATAGTCCCAGAGCAGCTCGATGCATTCGCAAAACCGCTGGCACGTACCACAGTCGCCGTCATGCTCGTACCAGACCTGGACCCCGTGTTTTTCGGAGACGAAGATAATTGCAGCAGTCCGGAATGGTACCGACCGGCCGAGCAGGATCCCCCGTTCAGCATTGATCGTATCGATTGCGATCTGGTTTGATTGCGCCATTTGCCGCAGTGCTGATTCTATCTTCCCGTCCATGACAAGAAGGGCTTTGGACACAGCCTGCCGGGAGATACCCAGCAGGTTGGCAATAGTAATATTGGGAGTCCCGCTGCGCCGCATCTTCCAGAACGCGAACTGTTTTTCGTCCATGGGCAGGTGCATGTGTCAACTTATGCAGGTTGACTATATAAAATTTCTTATAAATAACAGGTACCCGGAAAATTGTCCAAAGAAGGGTGATGACCTGACCTGTCTGGCCAGAAATATTCATGGGATGCATACAAAACATTAACGATGGATTCCATGTGATAGATAGGAAGATAAAATAGTCTGAAATCAGACCTAAGACAACGGATATCTGATAATTCCCGGTCATGGTAAAAACGAAATCCGCTGACGAGACATTACGGAGAACGGCAAAAATGCGGGACAGAAGATTTGTTGCAGAACACCGGGGCGGACCTCTGAGAAAAGAGCAGCACGTTCAGTTAATTACCTGGGCCTGCGACTGTGCGGAGCATGTAGTGCATCTCTTTGGTGAAATTACAGATGAACGACTGAAAAATGCCCTGGTCACTGCCAGAGCATGGGCACAGGGAAACGCCTCCACAGGTGACGCGATGAAAGCTTCAGTAGCCGCACATGCGGTGGCACGGGAATCATCCAATCCGGTTTCAGTTGCGGTAGCCCGTTCTGTCGGGCAGGCTGTTGCAGCTGCTCATATGGCTGACCATTCACTGGGAGCAGCGTGGTATGCTCTGAAAGCCGTAAAAAATGCCGGCCAGTCACCGGAGACCGAAAGACAGTGGCAGGACGAACACCTGCCACCGGAGATTAAGGATCTTGTCCTGACTGCAAGGAAAAGCAGGAATATTTAAAGAGACAATGAAATTCCTGACTCAATAGTGAACCCATCTTACCTGAGTAGCGGATAGTCTGATTTCCACGGAAATCACATGGAGGGATGCCATAGTGGCGGGGGCAAAGCCCCCAGGAACGTTATAAATAATGATTTCACCAGAGCCAAATTTCTTGTGCATTGATTCAAAAAAAAGTTATACCTTCTCACCCCGTAATAATCCCGACAATCTGCAGGGCTGTCACCGGATCCACGACCCGGACTGTTACCAGCCTGGCCGAGGCTGTGTAAAAGATAGTTTTTTTAAGATACCGCTTACCAGCATGTAGATATGGCAGGACTACCCTTCGGAACGAACACTGCAATTTTTCTCTTATTTTTTGGCGTCGCAGTTATAGAAGCCATACAAACCCGGAACTGGCTGAAGGTTGCATTCTGGGTAGCCATCTCGTTCGTCTTTCTTCTTGCAGATTTTAAGAAGAAATAATGATTAAAAAAATAGTCCCGCCGTTCCCGCATCCGTTGGTACAGGATCGGGTCAAATGGGTCATTTCCCGCTGTTCACACTTTTTTATAGCAGAGGTACCAGTCCTTGCACTCGTAGCCTTCGCTCAGGCGCTTCTCCATTTCGGCAGCGGTTTTGGGGGCAGGAACAACCACCTTGTCACCCGGCTGCCAGTTTGCCGGTGTCGAGACCTTGTACTTGTCCGTGGTCTGCAGCGATTTTACCAGCCGGATGATCTCGGGCATAAACCGCCCGCTCGACATCGGGTAATAGATCATAGCCCGCAGGATTCCCTTGTCATCGATGAAGAAAACGCTCCTGACCGCCGCAGTCGAGTTCATGGCCGGCTGGATCATACCGTACTTCTTTGCCACTTTCATGTTCAGGTCGGCAATGACCGGAAACGGGATGGCGACGCCCATCTTCTCTTTGATGTTGCGCACCCAGGCAAGGTGTGCCGAGATACTGTCAACCGACAGCCCGACGAGCTTGACATTGAGTGCTGCAAGTTCATCGTGAATCGCTGCAAACGCCATGAATTCCGTTGTACAGACCGGTGTGAAATCGGCGGGATGAGAGAACAGCACTACCCATTTCCCCTTGAGGTCCGAAAGTCTGATCGGGCCCTGTGTGGTCTCAGCTTCAAAGTCCGGGGAAGGTTCCCCGAGCGCCGGATAACTCATACCTTCCTCTTCAGCCATGTGTAAAAATCTCCTTAAATTCATTGCCGGGAATTGAAGCATCTCCAATACAAAGGATATCACGCGGAATAACATTCTCCCTGTTCATGAAACGTGCCTCACTCCAGCATGCACTCCCCCTCCACCATCTTCCCATACGGGGGGACTGATATGATTCCCTTATCCGTTTGAACCGATAAAAATATGGATAGAGCCATGCTCAGGGAGCAGTTCTAATAACCTTATTGAGATCTTACCGAGGTGATGTCAGGGGAACGAACGCGAGCCCGGACACTGTGGGGGGGAGGGGGATGCGTTGATACCCTCATCTTTTCCCATGCATCCCCCATTCCTGAGACAATCCCATACCTGCCGGGTTGGTCTCAGGGTCAATAATCCGTGCCATCCCTGCCCGGCCCGCACTATCCCTGTTCCCCTGACGGCTCCACCCATCTGCTGTTACAGGTCTCCCGGCCAACATATTTTCTGAACGATCGTTGTGCATGCCATTCAACGATCTTCCCGATTACCCTGTACAGGGGGTTGAGCGGAACATCCATGAACCATTTCGCATCAGGTGAGAGCCAGCCCTGGCTTTTCCAGTACCGGTAATCGGCAGGCGACACCGTTTCCATCTGTGAGAAATTCCCCCGCCCCATAGAGAAGTGAAGCACATCCATGACCCCCGGTCTTCTTTGTGTCGTGCGGAGTAATCCGGCAGAGAATAGTTGTGCACCTTCCTTCAGCAGCTGTGTATTTTTCTCAGCCCGTTCACGGGGTACCACACCGTTCGGCGTAATGAGCCCGGCTGATCCTGCATACTCAAATCCCCATGCCCACGCAATTGTCCTCATGTACTTCAGGACATCCTTCGCACCCATTATACCGGTTGTCGCCAGGAAAAATGCCTTCCTGCCAAAGAACCGCGGTCGGTGGCCGGTATAACTAAGCCTGTCAATGAAGGTCTTCATCAACCCGGACACATTCATGCTATAGACCGGTGAAGCGAAGATCACCCCGTCAGCATCCAGCATCTTCTGTTCAATGACATGGACATCATCGCCATGGTTGGGACAGGTATCCTCGCCCCTGGGGAAACAGACGAAGCACCCTTTACAGGGCTCGATGCGAGCGTCCTTCAGCCAGATGTATTCAAATTCCGCGTTACAGATCTTCTGCAGGTGTTCACGGAACTCTTCGCATGCATGGAATGTGTTTCCCTTCCGCGGGCTTCCGATAAGCACGACTATTTTCATGTTCTTCCTCCGCAGATCACCGAGATAAATTCATGCTCTGCACATATCCGGGAAGCTTGTGCCCCAATCACGGGTGGGTATGAGAAAGCCTTCTCACCATGTACTCTTTGATAATTCGTATTCTGAACGGTCATCGTTCCTTCCTCCAACAATGTAGTGTCAGGTGCGTTTTTTTGAGTGCTGTCGATGATCCGGGATGTGATACCGGATATGCAGTTAAGTAAACGCTTACTTACTTATTGGCAGTAAAGGCTTAAAAAGTTAACGCTCACTTACTTTTATAGGACGACCATCCCGGGCACAAACAAAAATTACTTCGCGATACTACATACCTGAAATCATCGTCACAGCACCAGTATCATGGATCCACAAAAACCCAGGACAGATCCTGGTGAACCTCCGGGGGCATATGGACATCATGAGTCCGGATGATTCACGGAATGGCCGTACCATCACATCAGGGTCTTAGGAGTTCCTCGAATAATTCGATGGGGGCCTGCAGGTCCTTTTCCATCCTGCCAGTCTCCCGGGGTTTATCAAAGTCGAGGATGAACGTCTGGTAGAGCCAGGCAAACCGGAATGAGTTGAAGATCTTTGCCAGCGTCCGTGGATCGCAGTGACGGATTTTCCCGTCTTCGATGGCTTTCCGGAACAACACTTCGGTATACTCGTCAGCTTTCTCCCCGTATTCTTTCTGTAGGTAATCACGGATTTTTTCGTTATGGTGCATCTCGATAAAAAGGATATGTATGATTTTGACAAGACAGGGATCGGCCATGATATACCGGGGCAGGCCTTCCAGCATTTCCCGGAAGATCGTCCTTTCTGCATGCCCGTCAGGATTGCGGGCGGGAGGGAGGGGGGTGTACACCCGCGTTTCCATATAGGTAAAGATCGCATCGAGGATCGATTCTTTGCTGGGATAGTGACGGTAGACCGCACTTTCCGTGATACGGACTGCGCTGGCGATATCCCGGACGGATGTCCTGTCATACCCTCGTTCAGCGAACAGGTCGACAGCAGCGTCGAATATTTTATCGCGGGTAGGTTTTTCACCCGGCACCTTTGCCGGCCGCCCGGTCTTTGCCTTTGAGATTTTTACCGTCATGCTCGCATCCATCCAGATTGCCTGTTAATCTTTTTCATTTTCTCAGCTTCAGATGATAGTGTTTTTGCCGGGCAATTTCATCCAGCAGTGCATGGAGAACTCGTGATTTCTCTTTGGTATTGAATCCTGCAGAATTTGCACGAGCTGTATTCAGGGCTTCTTTCAATTCTTCAATTTCCATAACGGCAGCTGCAATGCAATAGTAGGTTTTTGATCGTCCTTCATTGAATTCCCGCAACATCTCCTGAATCAGGTGCTCGCGCCTTTTTTGCATCTTTTCAAATTTGTTTACCCCGTTCGTATGAATACATGCAATATCATCCTCAAGTTTCTGATAACACATGAATGAATCGGCTTTTTTCCCGGCTTTTCGGTGTTTTCTCCATTTTTCACAGGTTTCATGTTCTTTGCAGGTCCAGCAGAATTCTATTCCTTTCTTTTTAAGGGCACACGTGATAAAAGGACAACCGGCACCCATCCTGGATTCGGTTTTACACCCCCCGCACCTGCTGGAACCTTCCGTATAATAATGGGGGCACAATCTGCAGGAAAGCCCGCAAACGCCAATCTCGGGGTAGGCAATTTTCGTTGTTATCCCTTTTACCGGAGTATCACCAGTATTTTTGACAATAATGGATCATGTGACGGCTTATAAAAAGAATTATTCTCTGTCATTTTCAGCTGTTGATGCACACCGCCCTCCGGTATTCACGAAAAGAGCGGGAAAAACGAGCGGATAAAAATCTCCGCCTGTTATATCCCTGATCCGGTAATCATCACAACGACCTGCTGCGCAGTCACGGGGTCCACAACCCGGGCGAGCACCAGCCCGGCCATCGCGGCAAAAAGGGTCCAGAACACTTTTTTAACCTGCTCGTTCTTCCCGAACGCCTCAATGACAATCTCAGGATTAGCTTTCATTCCCCGCTGGATCACCTTTGGCAGGAACACAAAGAGCGGCAGGAACAACACTGCAGTACCGATGAATGCCAGCGTGATCTCGGTTATCCCTGCAAGAAAGATCCCGAGCGGGATAGCAAAGGTGCCGGCGATGCCTGCCGCCGTAGCCACCTCCCCGAACCAGAAGTAATGTCGTTTCTCTGCGTAATTTGCTACCTCGGCAGGGTTCAGGGATGCCGCATCAAAGATCCCAAGCGTATTGAGCACCCCGTACCACACGGCGTGTGTTTCCTCCGGGTCCGCAACGATGCCCAGGAACAGCACACCGACCGGAACTATGAGAAGGATAAGCGGAAGATGTGCGAGGAAAAAAATGGTCGCGAGGAGAGCTGCAGTACTGCAGATCGCGGTACGGGTCTGCAGCTCATTCTCGAACATGCCCGTCTCCCGCAACCCCGCTCCCGATACTGGCTGCATCCGGCGTCCTCAGGTCATGTCCGGACATTCTCTTCCCCTGCAATCCGTATCTCAAAGAGCGGGCTGGTATAACCGCCGTTCTCCGGGCTGAAATCCCTTGTCCGCCCCATCTGTGCAAACTTCCGGCGACCGGTCCGGACCTGTACGGTGTGAATCCCCGGTGCCCGGGGATACACCAGGCGGCCATCTGTATCATGCATCTCTTTGTAAGGGGGGATATCGAACCAGTCCGGCCAAAAGCGTACACTCCGGGGGATATCGGTCCCCCTCCGCAGGTCCTGCAGGCGCAGGGGCGAGAGGTTGTCGTAGATTACATCGATGATCAGGTTCTCATTGCAGGTGTCGCTGTTCAGGTCAAGGATATAGAAGATTGGGTTGCGTCGCACCTCTTCTTCAGTGAGCGGTGTACCGGCACCGAGCGGTTCAAAGCCGCCGGATTTTCCCCTGAATATACCGATCACCTCTGCGACTGCACAGGAAGTGCCTTCAGTTTCCATGCCATGTCTCCCGGTAAGCATCATGTTCAGCCCGGAGTTTCCTGAACTCCTTTACAATCTCGTCATACCTGCCAATCTTCCGGTGGATGGCAAAGAGCATCGGGTAGATGGGGAGCACCACCCCAAGGATAATGCCCGGAATTTCGGTTTCCATAACGGTCCTCCACGGCCATGACGATCAGACCCGGAAAAGAGGAGACAAATAGGTCTCCTCTCTTCGGGTTTTTCGTCACGGTCTGCGTTATGCGAGGGCCGGGACGGTGTCCGCCCAGGTCTCGACCGAGGTCCGTATTGCGTCGTCAGAATAGGACGTGAGGGTGACCCGGCTGCGGCTGAAGTTCACCATATAGAGCTCGCCGTTCACATCGTGGCACCGGAGGGTTGCGGTGAATGTATCGTTCTCCGCATCATGGAGTGCCGGGCCGCCATGTGCGGTGCTGACATCTGCAGCAGCCAGCAGTGCGGTGACACCGGCATTGAACCCGGCAAGGGTGCTGAACCGGTGCGACCCGTTGCCAATGGCGTTGGCCTCCCCGTCCTGGTACACGAGCCGTGCCGTGTAGGCCTCACGGGTCTTTTCAACCGGGGCATGGTTCTCCCCGGCAGTCATGTAGGCGACACAACCAAACGGGTTGTCGGTGATGACCGACTGGACGATCGTGTTGAACGCCGCTACGTCTGGTATCGGGCTCGCGAGTTCGCGAACCGCGGTTTTGGTCTGAGAGTTCTGTATAAAATCTGCCATTGTTGTTTCCTTCTGTGTTTTTTGTCTGGTGTCGCGGGGCCCTTTGACATATCCATCTTGGTCGTCCGGGAGTAAGGTCTTTTATTATAAACGGGAATAGCCGGGAAACAACGGACGCTGGGAGGAGCAATGGGAAAACGGGGCAGTTTGCCGGGAGGAAAGGGAGGAACAAAAATGTTCCCTGTGCGAAATCAGGGAATGTATCCTGCCAAGGTGAGATGACTGGATGCTGAGGGTGTATGCAGAGAGGGGCCGGAAACCTCAGGGTATGGGAGGAATGGCTCTTTCTTTGGATAAAAAATATTAACGGGAATTATATACTATTCATATATGCCAAAGAAAAGGAAACCTAAAACCTTAGATGCAAAAGTCAAGAGCGATTTATTCCCTGGTGAAGACAGGAGAAAGAGCTTTAAAACGCTCGCCCGGGAAGAACTGGAGAAGCTGGGCATTCTGACTCCCAAAAAAATTCTGAAGGCGAAAAAGAAATAAGAGTATTTTCTGCCATTGCCGAGTGGATTTTTTAAATAATTTTCTTGCCATTCGCCGGGCTTACCCAATACTATTTTAATTACTCCCTGTTTTCTGAATATTAACCCTATCCTGATCAAACCTCATAAAATATCCTGGGTTTTGCAGCACCGCCGTTATTTCATCCCTGCTGCACATCGTTACCAGGAATTCTCCTGCATGCCAAGGGTGCGGCAGGTACTGGTATCTTTTAAATGCCACACGCTGCCGGGCAATAATTCACTATCCCCTTAGTATCAAATAATTAATCAGCGGCTGTACCCTTAGGTCCCTTCTTTTTCTGGTCCCTGCATAGTTCTTTTGCAATACTGAGGATCGCACAATGGTTATTAAAAAACCACGCACAGTCACTGCCAATGCAGGGAACTTCAATGATCATCCCCTCGATGCTGACCGCGGGTCCGAACTTCATGGGACATGATTTTTGGGATGGCATACAGAAGAGTTGGCTGCAACTACAAGAACTTTCCTGCAATAATCGCGGAGAGACTAATCGCGATGTCCCCGTCATCCCCGATGATAAGAACCGAAGGATCTTTCATCAGTTATCGCTTGAACCGGAACATGAACTCCATTCCCTTTCCGGTGTTGACCTCGATCGTTGCCCTCAGCTGGTGTTTTGCGAGAAATGTCACAAGTTTCAGTCCCAGGGACTTCGAGGCCGGAAGGTCGATTCCGGATGGCATCCCGATGCCGTTATCAGAGACGTGAAGGAGATACGATCCGTTTTCCTTTACCAGCCGGATCCCAAGGGTGCATGGATCTTTCTGGTCCGCCCTGCATCCGATCGCTTCCTTCGGGAACGCGTGCTTGAGGGAATTGGTCACGAGCTCATTGACAATCAGGCCTGCCGGTGTTGCCCGGGCAAGATCAAGAGATATTCCCTGGGCTTCAATGACTATCCTGATGGATTGTGGCGAGGTGTAGGAATTGACGATCTGCCCGACCAGATTGTTCAGGTATACCTCCATGTCAACTTCCGAATACTGGTGGGTACGGTATAATGTCTCGTGGATGAGTGCCATGCTCCGTGCCCGGTTCTGCAGGTCCTGCCTGAGCATTTTTCCTGCCGGAGATTCTTCAGTTGCTCCTTCGAGGCTTAAAAGCGAAATAAATGCAGCCAGGTTGTTTTTGACCCGGTGATGGACCTCGGAAAGGAGGGCCTCTTTTTCAGCAAGTGATTGCTTCAGCGCTTCCTCGGTCTGCCGCCTGTCGGTCACATCTTCGATCATGACAAGCCCGATGGAAGGTTCCCCATTCAGACCCCGGATGAATGATCCGACAAGCCGGACGAGGATGCTCCGCCCATCCTTCCTGATATAATGCTTCTCGAATTCACGTGAATCGTGACCACCGGCAAGCTCCTCCATGAAGATCTGCTGCTCATTGTCGATATCACCGGGATCTGTGAATTCTGCAAAATGCCTGTTCGCCAGTTCCTCCATCGTGTAACCTAGCATCGATTCAAAGGCGGAATTGGTCGCAAGCAGTCTTCCGTTCAGATCGCACGTCGCGATACCAAAGGGAGAATGTTCGAAGATCGCCCGGAACCGTTTCTCGCTCTCCCGCAATGCTTCCCCAGCCTTTTTTTGCTCGGTAATATCGTGATTGACACCCACAAAACCGTTCACCTTCCCGTCAGCATCACGCAGGAGCAGGGTGACTGATTCAAAGACAATGCGGTTACCTGCTTTTGTCGTATGCTCGACCTGTGCGGTCACATTTCCTTTTTCCATCAACTCCTGGGTCAGCCTGGTCCGCTCTCCGGGATTGAATTTCGAGCCCACGAACTCAAAGACGGGCTTTCCCAACACTTCCTTCTCTTTCCAGCCGTACATTTTCTCAGCAGCCGGGTTCCAGGAGGTCAGACGCATCTGCGTATCGGTTGCATAGACTACATCCGAAATATTGGCGAGCAGGTTTGCCTGGAATCTCATACGGTCTTCTGCTCTGATGCGTTCTGTCATATCACGGATAATGCAGGTACTCAGATTAACACCGGAAACCGTGTGCCGGGACAGCGCTAATTCGGCAAGGAACGTGCTCCCATCCTTCCGCCAGCACCGGATATCAGTTTTTGTTTTTCCTGATAATTTGCCGCCTGTGAAAAGCAACTCACCATTCCCGCTGGTCTGAACCATGTCGTTACTGTTCCCGCTGAGGAGCCGGGTGAAGGAGAGTCCGACCGCTTCATCCTTTGTATACCCGAACAGCTTCTCCGCAGATGTGTTCCAGATAATGATCCGGTAGTCCTGGTCAAAGACCACAATCGCATCGGTCGCGGTTTCTACGAGCGTTTTGTACCCCGCTTCAGCTTCACTGAAGAACCTGCTGAGCGTCTCTTCAAGTGAGAGGCCCCTGTCCTGTGCGAGCCTGCTGGTTACTACAATGGCGACAAGCGCATAACCGGCGCCTATGTATTGCATAACCCTGCTGACCCAGTTTACCGGACTTCCCATTGCCGGTGTGAGGAAAGCGGCGACCAGGCCGATTGCGATTACCGCGAGAGAAACCGAATACCAGAAGAAGAAATCTTCCCTTTTCAGGGTGAAAAGACGGAAGAGCACAAGAGATGTGATGGCGAGGACTGCAACTGCATAGCTGAGAACGATCTGGCGGAGAATGGTCGGCCCGGTACCAAGGATAAAAAACGGCGGGATCGATCCCGTGATGGATAAGGAGGTAAACCCCACTACGAAAATGATAATGCCTGCGGTAATGGCCCCGATCTTCCACAAAAACCCGGCTGTGCCGGCCGTTTGACTTCCGGTGAAAGTCAGCAGGGCTCCGGTCAGATAGAAGACTGCACTGATAAGGATGCAGACGTTATAGATGGCGACACTGACATTTGCACCATCCGTTAATCCGATGACCCACCCGGCGGCAATCGAGCCAGACCCGAAGATCATCATACCGGACCCCATCATGAAGAGGCTTGCTGACCCGCTGGACCGGTAACTCCGGAATGCAATGATCGCGATAACGAGAGGGATTATCCCGATGAACAGGGTATTGAGGATGGTGAGCAGGAACGGCGGGTCCGTTGCGGTTTTTATATTCAGGACCGTAAAGATGACAATGAGGATCAGGGAACATGGAATGAGGGCAAGGCTGGCAAGCTTCCTCCTGTCAAGGTAAGTATAAGTTCCCTTCATTGAAGATTCACCGGAAGATCAGGATATTTTCACCTGAAGAGGAATTGCAGGTATTCACAGGTTTTTTCCAACAACTGGTAATCCTAATTCCGTGCGCCCGGTTATAAAGGTGCTGCTTTTTTAAAACTGATATGCCGGGTCATGTTCATTTGTCCCCGCTGATGCTTCGGCTCGCTGTGTATCACCTCTCTTTTCCTTGTTGCCCTGTTACGATGATGACACTCGAAGCTTGCAACGATACTCCCGGGCCAACGGCCGCCCCATCCCTCTCCTCAAATACCGCTTCGGAGGCAAGGGACATTCATCAGGACCGTTTTCCAGGTATACGGAAGAGTTAGTTGTTGCTCCGGAAAGCTGTCCTTCAGACAAACTGATGCCATCCTATCATACTATACATCAGGAACACCAATAGTAGGATAATCACAAACGATTTTGGCACCACCACCGCTTTCCTGAAGGCTTATCAGCGGTAAACTCCACACCCCTGCAAAATCCTCTTTGTCGGCAAGGGAATGAACCATCCGGTTGGGACACACTATCAATCCGGTGCGATTTCTCAAGGATATACTATGACAAAACTATCGTTAAAACAAGAGGTTATGGGAACACGGGCCGGTTACATTATCCGGTACACCTGTCCTTCCTGCCATACGGAAAATGCAATAATCAATAAAACGCCCAAGGATTTTTACAAAAAAATACGGGATGCACGATGCCATACCTGCAAGAAATGTTCGATAGTTATGACTCATGGCGCGAACCACAAACCGGGATTTTCTTCCGGAAAACCTGCGTAATAATCGAAAAAAATTACAATAAGCCCCTGGCTCCATCAATCAGTTCTATGGAGTAATGGTGGGGATAATCAACTTTTTTAAACGCCAGGGTTCCTAAAATATAAAATCCGAACCGGGACTCCCTGATGCGGTTGCTGTATAAAAAATTCAGCATTGCACTGATTGACTGGGAGGATTTACGGGTCAGATGATGGAATTTTGCTATATCCCGTGCTGTTACTATAGCGTGGGTGATATTTTTCTTCAGTAAATAATCGCAAATCAGGGATGCACACTGATATCGCCTTGTTGAATCTGTCCGTACACGTCCCATACTGCCTCGTCTTCCGATTACTCCTGTTTGGTGTGTCATACGATATAGTTGCGTACCCGGGATATTCCCGTAAATTCACTGACGGTGATATCGGAATAAAAATCCGGCCTTAACCGAAACCATGCCGGTTTCTGACATAAGAGTCCGATGATCCTCAATTAGTCCTGGTGAAATTCTCATCCGAGTGAATGACCTGTCTTTCCGACCGCAGCAAGATAGATCAGGAACAGGGCCACGCCATCGATGCCAAGAATGCCGTGCATGGTATCGTCATCGTACGCGGCGATGGCACAGACCCCGCAGCCGACTGCCGATGCCGCAAGGTACAGGTTCTGGCAGACATGCCCGGCGTCCTTGTGGAGTTCCCGGTAACCCCGCTCGCCGTACCGCCAGGTCATCCGGTACGGGACGGCAACCCAGAGGAAGACAACACCGCACCGCATGATATACTGCTGTTCGAGGCAGGCTTTGGCGATCCGGATGTGCAGCGTCGGGTCAAGGTCGAGCTGCTGGAGACGGTGGGAGAGGGCGAGGTACCGGTACAGCCCCGGCTCAAGCCCTTCGACATCGTTGATAAGCAGGTACGTCTCGAGCGCGTGGCGGGCCCCGGCTGACGGGACCGTGCGGAAGGTTGCATAGGTGCCGGCAACCTTTTTTACCCCCTGGGTGCACCAGAGCAGGAACGCCAGCTCCGGCAGGGTGAGGGGTTCTTTTGCGTACGTCCGGACACTGTGCCGTTCCTCGATTGCGGTCCTGAGATCGCGGGGAGGGACCTTAATCGTTTCCGGTTTCGGGAGATCGAAGATGGGTTTTCCCGGATCGGGAGGGAGTTCGAGCGGTGGCTGGAGCAGGTGCTTTTCCTGGTCCGAAGGGGTGAGGTACCGGTATTTCGTCATTTCCATGAAGACCTGGCCGGCACCGGGATCGGGTGGCATGCATCATCGTTTTTGTGTTGAGATATTTTAATTTGTCCGGGCTGTTTCCAACTCAACCCGGATCGGCTGACATTTTTATCCGCCAATATGAATAAATACCCGGACGTTGGAGGGGTATCCGGTGAGACTCTGGTATGCCGACATTCCTGTTGATTTCCCGACACTCTCCTGAGAGCTGCTGGATGTTTAATGAAAAAACCCGACAAATACACCTGAACCTGTTGAATAAGCTCGAATCGTTCATGAAGAAGTACGACATCAAAATGCTGGGCGCCTGGTTCGTTCTCCCTGAACATACCTTGTATGAAGTGTTTGACGCTCCCAGTCTCGAGGTCTTCCAGAAAATGGCGATGGAGCCGGAGATCGTTCAATGGTCTGCGTTCAATACCATGGAGATGAAACTGGTGGCAACGGTTGACGATGTAAAAAGGTTACTGGCGCAACCGGTTCACTCAGGGTAATTCCTTCATCATTATAAGGGCAGGGGAAGAAGCCTTATTTCCCGCGATTTCAGAAGAAAGTCACTCCTGCTGACACAGGAGTCTGTGTGGGAGGATAAGGATGGAAACAAAGAGGTAACGTCAGGTATGGATCACTCAAAGCAATGGTATAGCTGGACCATCCTGAGTGAGGGTGGTTGGGTGCAGTTTGCTCTTTCTTCCTGACATGATGAAAACATTGTCTGGATACCCTTCCCGGATAGCACAGCATCCGTTCCTGCACTGACTTAGAGCGTGCGTTCATGGATGGTGGTTGACCGGGTAATATATTTATATGAAGAATAGTCAAGAAGGCATTGAGGGCGACAAATCGCTCCACTCCTGGCCAGGATACGTACCATGACAGAAGACGCTCAGCATCCGAAAGCCCCATCTCCGACAGATAACGAAATCGCTGAAATATCCCAGAGAATTATGGTGGACATCGAATCTGCCAGTTCAAAGGATTTATCTGATGCCAGATATGCACGAAAGATACTCCAGTTATCTGACCTGAATCAGACAAAAAGCCTGTTCCACGAGATCGAGAGTGTTCCGCCCGGACCTGAATGTGTTATCGAAAAAAGAGCGGTAATTAAGGCATTGCTGCTTTCCACATGGCTCCAGAGACTCTATTTTATTATCAGGTCCGCACTTCTGTCGTTACTGGCAATGGTCGTCACCTTCTTTTACGTATCGTTCTTTGGCGAGATTGGTGTAGCCCTGGCAGTCATCATGGGCGTGTTGATATTTATCATCGGGCTGGCGGTAACCAGATTATTTGATGTCCAGATAGTCAAAGTAACAAAATATATCGTCAACCGCCTGGCTGACTATCCAAAGATCCGGGATTTTATCATGAATCATTTCTAGGAAAACAGAGAAGATTGATCATCATTTTCGACCGTTTGATGATGTGCTTGTACTATTAGCGGGCAGCATTATACCGCACAACTCCTCACCGTTGGTTGTACCAGTCTCCCTCATATTTTTGATATCGACGAGAGCCAGGCACGGGGCCCTTCAGGCCGGGTCCGGCTCTCGAAGGTCGCCGCCCTGATGTAGTTGACAACCCACCCGTCCCGGAAGCTGTCCCGTATCTCATTCTCGCTTATCCTCCTCGGGCCGTAGCCGGGGGGTTCGAGGTCAGAAAAGCAGAGCATGAAGTATTTCCCGCCGGGAGACAGGACCGCTGCAAGCTCATCCACAAAGATCGGGCGGTCGTCATCGGACAGCGTATGGAAGAGTCCTGAATCGGTGGCGGTTTCAAACTTCCTGTTGAGGCGGGAGAGTTCCAGGGCGTCAAGGACCATGAAATGCACCGGAAGGCCTCGTCTGGCAGCCTTCTCCTTCGCCTTCCCGATCGCCAGGGGGGCGGAGTCGATCCCCCACACTTCATGTCCTTCCTGTGCAAAGAAGAGGGCATGCTCTCCGGTCCCGCATCCGATATCAAGGACAGACCCGGATATCTCACCTCTCCGGACCAGACCGACGAACTCTTTCTGGGGGTGGCCGATGTCCCAGGGAGGGGTGCCCTTGTAGGCGGAGTTGAAGAAATCCATACCTCACCATAGCTCCGGTTATGCTTATCAGCATTTCTTCCGGTAACTGCCAGCACATCCTGCAGGAAGTCGAAGTTCTCAGGTTCCCGGTTGACTGCCATTCTGAACATTGAATTCAGGACACTCTGTGCCCATTATGAATCATACCCGGGGAAGTATTATCTCAAACCACGCGAAGGGGACTATGGTGACAGCTCATGTTACGTCCAGAAGATGTTGAAGTGATCCTGACGACTTATGACCTTTCAGTGTTCCTGAAGAATATGGTGCAAAAAGAAGATCGCGACCTGAAAATCAACATTGATTATGAATCCGGTGAAGTTTTTATCAATTGTCCGGGTTTTTCCTTCGGTCTTTCCGTAACTACCGATCCCTTTGGTGTATGGGTGATCAATGAATTAATCTCACAGGACAATGACGATGTTTATACCCAGAGCGGGAATCTCCATAAGACCGAGAAGACCATGACCGTACTGAGGGCAGTTGCCAGCTGGATACATGATCTTGAAGACAGCACGAGAAAGTGCTGAAAAAATCATCATTATTTTTGAAATAATCTGGGCATGGTATTCTTCGATGGAATCTGTTTTTTGGCTTAGTAGGAACGGGCATGAACAGGAGTTCGCACCTGAACCATGAAAATCATTAAACCATGTTTTTCCATGAGGGCTCCCCGCCTCAGGGCCTCTCCGAGGCACGGCGGGGCAGGATGATGTTTACAACTATGCTTATAGACACTGATCCGCCGCGGGGGCGTCCCTTTTTGGTGCGGCGGGGTTCATCGCAAATAATTATGGGGAATAGACATTCCATTACTCACTTCTGTTTAATTTAATTTACAGGGGAAATCCTCAAAATATTTTTCTTAACGTTCTTTTTCGGGCTACGGCATGTAATGCCTCGCCGATGTGACACCCCCCTGGAGCGATAACTCCGGATAAGGTAATACGACACAATCACAAAACGAAGGGGCGGTTCGGGGGGACAGGCATGGTCCCCTCCGTAAACTGGTGTTTTACAATTTGCTGAAAATTCAGGGTTTCTGCAAAGTCGTTTTTTCCTCTTTTCAATTCTGGGTAACCGGGTAATCCCGGGTCAAACAACCGGACGGATGCCGCTGAATCGGGGGAGCGCCCGGCAAAGTACCTGCATAAAAATCAAAGATTTTTCCCGGTTGCGATGGTTCGAATCGCAGCATAGAGGGAGACCAGATGGGTGATCTCTACGGCGAAGGGAGTATAGGGACCGCCAGAAATTTCGTTCATTATCAGCAGCTTCCTGGTCTTATTGAAATACCTGCCACCGCATGCGTTGTTTCAGATTTTGCTTTACACGGTAAGGTTTTTACCAGATTCCTGCAATGTACCGTTGCTCTGGTATGAGTATCGGAAAATTATTATATATCAAGATAATTTTCTGAAATAATCATACCAGGGGAGGAGTTGGAAGCTTATGGCTGATAATCTGAAAGTTAAGGCAAGCAAAGCCATCGATGATGCCCGCGTGGCGGCACATGCCGTGTACGATGACGCATCGGTCGCCGCCCACAATATCGCCAAAGGTGGCGGAAAGGAAGCTGAGAAAGGATCGGATGATGTAAAAATCGGTGTCCATAAAGCCGTTGCCGATGCCAAAATTGCGGCACACGAGACCGTAGCAAAATTGAAAAAGAAGTAGATGTGAAGTGAACAATGGCTGATTTAATTTATCTGGCGGTAGTTTTCCTTATACTCGCTCTGGTTGCATTCATACTGGGGGCACGGGGAGTTGCCGGTTTTTCAATGGAAATCGCAAAATGGCTCGTGATAATCTTCGTGGTTATTGCCATCGTCACGTTCCTGTTGTGACGGACTCCTTTGAGAGAAATAAAAAAACGGCGATGACATGCCTGAAATAGTGCATCTCTCCAAAATACACCGTTTTTTCCTGAGATTCAATCTGATGATTTCGGCAGCGGAGAGTTTGACGGCAGCGACCAGATCAGGGACTCTATTGTGAAGTAATCATTTTTCGAACGGGAACCAGGCAAGAGCAGAGTACTCCCTGCCGGGAGAGCCGGTAATTCTTATCTGGCAGGATAAAATTCGAAGAATCAAAAACAGAGGTCTTTTTGATGATTGGCCGGTTTTTTTTCCACATCCCGGTACTATGAGAAGTGGAGGACCGATATGGCTTCAAACCGGCTGCGTGCTGGCAGCATGGTGCATGTTTTTTTCCCCGGATGTTTTGGAGAAATGCCGGATACTTCAGATTTTGAAACAACCGGTAAGAACTTTATAGGTCTTTCACTCTATACGCTCTGCCCTGATGGATCAAAAAAAATCTGACAGGGAGCTAATTGATTAAACCCATATCAGGGAAGGAGTTGAAATTCTGATGGATAGTTCAAAAGAGAAGGCCAGCAAAGTCGAGAAAGCACAGAAAGCATCCGATAAATCTTCCAAAAAAATGTTGAACGATGTTACCAGCTCACTTGACCAGCTGCAGCATCCTGGCGCGAAAGCAGCAGAGGCAGTAAAAACCGGTGCCCACAAGGCCGTTTCCGATGTTAAAACTGCGGCGCACGAGGCCGGATCAAAATTAAAGAAGAAGAAATAACAAAGGGATAACTAAACTGAATTTTTTTGCGTTAGCTTTCATAGTGTACGCCAGGGTTGCCTGTCGCATTTGACAGTCATCAGGTATTTGATAGGTACTCCTGCCAAGGAGCAGACAGACGTATCGGGCTGTATGTCTCCCTGCACTCATAGTTCGGAAATATTAATATTCCGGGGGATGATTATTCCTAATCGCATTGCAAAGGTGCACCATCACGCCGATGCGTGATGCTGACACTGCCTCAAATCATAAACCTCCCGCACCATTTCATGGCTGTCGGTACGGTACGAATACACTACGGTAATGTCTGCACGATCTGATGCCGGGGTAACAAAATGAAGGGAAAGACCAGGTCCACGGGAGCTCCAA
>Ga0105097_10000045_pt1 | contig 41563 bp, 39 predicted proteins | sample PPLLak12cMay2015_FD_87035 | JGI IMG/M metagenome (GOLD analysis project Ga0105097, IMG submission 87035) | Freshwater sediment microbial communities from Prairie Pothole Lake near Jamestown, North Dakota, USA - PPLs Lake P7 Core (1) Depth... | ecosystem: Environmental > Aquatic > Freshwater >...
GAGGACTGCTATGTCACTGAGCATTGCCTTTCGCCTGTCGCCGAAGCCCGGTGCCTTGACAGCTGCTGCCTGCAAAACACCGCGAAGCTTGTTGACCACAAGTGTCGCAAGAGCTTCGCCTTCCACATCTTCGGCAATCAGCAGCAAAGGACGGCCCTGTTTTGCGACCTTCTCCAGCAGCGGAACAAGCGACTTTACCGAGCTGATTTTCTTTTCGTGAACAAGGATATAAGGTTTGTCCAGCTCGACTGTCATATTTTCCAGATTGGTGATAAAGTGCGGGCTAAGATAACCCTTATCGAACTGCATACCCTCTACAAGCTCCACTACAGTCTCGAGTGACTGGCCTTCCTCGACGGTAATCACGCCGTCTTTGCCGACCTTGTCCATCGCCTCAGCCATTTTCTTGCCTATCTCGACATCCTGGTTTGCAGAACAAGTCGCAACCTGCTCGATTTGCTTGCTGCTTTTTACTGTGATGCTCAGCTTCCTGAGCTCTTCGATGATTTGCTCGACTGCCCTGTCGATGCCTCGCTTAACCTGCATCGGATTCGCTCCGGCTGTAATATTTTTCAATCCTTCCTTGAAAATGCTCTCTGCAAGAATCGTGGCCGTCGTAGTCCCGTCGCCCGCAACAGTCGAGGTCTTGGATGCGACCTCTTTTACCATTTGTGCTCCCATATTTTCGTAAGCGTCCTCCAGCTCGATTTCCTTCGCCACCGTCACGCCGTCTTTTGTAACTGTCGGCGACCCGTATGACTTCTCGAGCACGACATTGCGGCCGCACGGCCCGAGTGTAATTTTTACGGCTTTGGCAAGTTTCTCCACTCCCCGCATAATCGCTTCACGTGCCTCGCCGCCGAATGCTATCTTTTTAGCTGCCATTTTTTTCTCCTTATAATAAGCTTGCTTTTCTGTGCGAAAATTTTTTCTATTCTTCCAAAACGGCCATAATGTCCGATTCACTCATAATCAGATATTCTTTGCCGTCTATTTTTATCTCTGTCCCGGCATAGCTTGTGAATAATACCATATCGCCTTTTTTCACCTGCATCGGCTGGCGGCTGCCGTCATCGAGGGTTTTTCCCTCCCCGACGCTTACGACTTTCCCTCTTTGCGGTTTTTCCTTGGCGGTATCCGGCAGGACGATTCCGCCTGCTGTTTTATTTTCCGCTTCAACCCGCTGAACTAGCACTTTATCTGCTAAAGGTCGAATCTTCATATTTATATCACTCCTTTCAAAAAAACCTCAAAATTTAATTAACTGCACAACATTTGTTAATCAGCGAAAAGGTCGCTGTTGTACATCTTTATAAAAACCCTGTCAAGCTGCTGGCGAAGTATTTTCATATCAACCGGCTTATCGATTACGCTAAACGCATCCAGCTGCAAAGCCCTGGCCAGAAAACCTTCGTCCGCACGGCTCTTTAAAAGCAGGCACGGAACCCACGGAAAACTATTCCTGATAATCTTCAGCGTCACAAGGCCTTCTGCCGTTAAATCGACATCTATTATCGCTGCGTGAATCCTCTGCTGCTCGATGATGCTTACAAATTCAGCAGGCCTTTGGGCTACAATAAGCTTTACGCCTCTCGGTTCGAAAATGTCGCGCATAGCCAAAGGCCAAGCCCAATCATCAGCGCTTGCCAAAAGCCTTACAGTCTCTGATTTCGATATTTCAGACAGCACGTTTTTACGCCAAATAACCCGCTTTTTAATCATCCTTGGCCATTAAAAAGCCTTGAAATTTAATAAGAGCAAATATTGTGCCAAATCACTTGCTGGGCCGATTAATAGACGTAACTGCTTATTCCTGATATGCTTACGGTTGTCAGCTTGAAATGGAAAGTTTCCGGTCAAATATGAGAATTTTAAGATTTACCTGCCATACTGACAGTTAATAAATGCAATTACCAGCAGGCGGTTTCAGGCTGAAGACCGCAGTCAAGCCAGCTTTCAGAGAAAATTGCAAAATCCGCAAAATCCACTTTGCAGTCTCCGTTGAAATCCATCCTCAGAGGCTCTGGGCAGGTTATGGGCACAACAACAGAATTGTCATTTTCCTGCCATGCCCCTATATTCGGCCTGCCGCTCACTGCGTATGGTTTCCCCGCTCCAACGCATGGGGATGTTGGCCTCAGCCGGAAGTCGCCCGTTTGAGGCGAGACAAACTGCGGATTTGTCTCTGCTAAATCCGTTTCTTTATAATCGTCACCGTAATATCCGAAATCACCACCCGAATTAGCATAGAAAAGATTCCATCCGTTGCCTTGTCCGTTTTTATAGAATGGAACGCCTACGTTCACAATCGCCCTGTCGGAGGCATTTGAAAAAATGTTATTTGTCAAAACAAGATTCTCTGAATAACTGGCATAATGACCGTAATTTTGATAAAAAGTGCAGCACGAAATTTTGCCCATCATGCAGGACTTAACTAAGATTCCGTATTGGGCGTAGTAGTTTGCTTTCTTTATAATGGAATTTGTAATGGTAAATGAACAGAATGGGTTGTTTATGCGTATCCCGTCGCAGTTTTTCATGTTATTATCGAGGTTCAGAGAGTTGATGACATAAACACCTGTGCCTGTAAGCATGATTGTCTCGGAAACGTAAGAGCCGGAAATTATAGAAGCGTCATCGATAAAAAGATTTGCTTTCTGGTCCATCTTTATTGACCAGCCGTAATTGTTGTATGTCTTTGCGCCATTTTGCAGATACAAGCTCGCACCCCTTGTGTCGTCAGGCCCCGTATAAACGTGACAATGTATGTTCGAATAATATTCACCCCCGTTTATTATCATGACCTGGCCGTCATCGTGGGCGGTCGTCGCGTTGTCATTGTTCCAGTAGGCCTTGCAGCTGTTGAGTATCATTACATTTTTATCTGTCAGGCCGGAACCAAGCTCGTTCTTCAGGCTGAAACCATCGTTGTGATTGCTGTAAGATGTGCAGAAATTCAGAACAGATTTCGCGGAATATCCCAATCCGACACCTGCTGTAAGGCCGTTTCGCATGTTTGCGATGCTGAAATCGCAGTAATAAAAAATTGCATTAACATCGGCATTAACAGCCTGAATGGCAGCTGTATCGAAATAGCCTTTGCGAAAGCTTATTCTGAAAGTTCCGCACGGGTCACCGATAAGATAATTAGCATCCTGAAAACATACTCCGTGCAGATACTGGCAGTCTATTGTTACATTGCCTTCCACCGGAACAAGGGTCGTATTTTTCAGAAAGACAAGGTTCTGGTTTGGTTCGAGGGCCTGGCTCAAATAATAAATCCCTCCGGCAATCGTATAATCGCCACCGTTCCTCGCAGCAGCAGCTAATTCATTTACATCATTTATATCCGCCGCTGACAGGCTTGCTGCTGAATATAGTATGACGGCAACCACCCTGAAAAACATCTATAACCTCCTGCCGATAAAAGTGCAAAAGTTTATATTACTCCCCAATAATAATTTATGTCATGGGATTCGAATATATATTATACATTTTTCGGGCAGCAAAGTCAAGCCGAATTGGCTTTTTCCCTCAATTGACAAAGTTACATAATATCGTGTTTTTTATGTGCGCAATTGCTTATGATTGCCTCGATACTCCGGTAGTTTATGCCTTTCCGTAAAACTACTCCCTGCCTGATTACCCGCCCCGGCACTTTCTGTAGAATTGACTGCAGCGGCCTTTAAGCTTGATGATAACGAGCTTATAAAAAGCTCTGCGGCTGAGTAAAAACAGGTAGTCGCAGTTTCATTCGATAAACACTTTGAATATCTTGCCGGTCTTTACAATCACTGCTGTATTCTGTAATATAACACCCTGACTTGCCGATGTAGCTCAATGGTAGAGCACGGCTTTCGTAAAGCCGGGGTTGAGGGTTCAAATCCCTCCATCGGCTCTAAGTAAATTAAAAAAGTGTGGAATGCTTATAAATATAAAAAAGAAAAAAATTTGATTAAGAAATTCTCAAAATATATTGCATCAGTCCTCATTTTCGCTGCAATATGTGCAGCCGCGTATTGGGTTTCTCCAAAACAATTGGCCCCTGATGCGGGACGATGGTACAGCATAATTCCCCCCGTGGTTGCAATAATTTTAGCTTTCCTGACGCACAGGGTGCTCTTCAGCCTCGGAATGGCGCTGGTTGTCGGCGGCCTTCTGCCGCCTGCTGAATCAGTTGTTAAATTATTTTTCCCGAATCTTCCCGCTGTTCTCGGCTGGCCTGCGAGGAGCATATCATTCGTCGTTACCTCCTTTTTAAACACTGGAAATATCAAACAGACAATAGATGGGGAAAAGAGCTTTGAGTTTTTTTCGCTTTTCAACCACGAGACGTTCTGGATGTTAAGTTTTGTCATCATTATTTTCGTTATGATTGAGATTCTCATTATGAGCGGCGGCTTCAACGGCGTGATTAAGCTGATGACCAGATATATAAAAGGGAGAAAATCGGCCCAGTTTATAACCGCCCTTCTGGGTGTGCTTTTCTTCATCGATGACTATGCAAACTCGATGATAATAGGCTCCTCGATGAGGCCTCTGACGGACCGGTTCGGCGTAAGCAGAGAAAAATTGTCCTTTTTAGTTGATGCGACAAGCGCTCCTGTCACCGGTCTTGCTGTCATAAGCACCTGGATTGCTTACGAAGTTGGTCTGTTCAATCAAGTCAGCAATCAGCTTGGCCTCAACAAGAGCGGCTATTCTATGTTTTTCGATGCGCTTCAGTTTCGGTTTTACTGCACTCTTATGATTCTGTTTTTGTTTATTCATATTTTTATGAGTGTGGATTTCGGACCGATGAGAATTGCTGAAGAAAGAGAGAAACGAAAAGACCTGTGGAACAGGGATTTCAACAATAATAACAATAAAGAAAAACCAGCAGCTTCTGCTGAGGACTATTTTAGGCTGGGCAGGCCGGTCAGCGCAATTTTGCCGATTATCGGCCTCGTAATGTTCCATATCTTTCTTTTATGGTACACAGGAGGAGGGGTGGAAAAATACGAGAACATTAAATCCCTGATAAATTTCTCCTACTGGCAAAGCACCATTTCTGAAGTTAAAGACACCTCCAAACTGCTTATCTTTTCATCATCCTTCGGCCTCCTGCTGGCTGCGATCTGCGCACTATTCATCGAGAAGCTGCCGCTAAGAAAGTTTCGGCATGCCGCTGTAGCCGGCATAAAACACTGCTTTCTTCCTATGGCGATTTTGGTCCTCGCCTGGTCTCTTAAAAACTGCTGCGACAGCCTCAAAACCGGACAATTCCTCGCCTCGGTCCTTCAGGGGAACGTCTCGCCGTTTCTCTTTCCGCCGCTGCTCTTTCTTGTCGCCTCGATTACCTCTTTCGCAACCGGAACAAGCTGGGGAACAATGGCAATCCTGATTCCTACCGGCATTCCTGTGGCCTACGCCCTCGACGGAAATCAATACGGCATTACAACAATGATAAGTCTCGCAGCCGTCCTCGACGGCGCAATCTTCGGCGATCACTGCTCGCCCGTTTCCGATACAACCATCCTCAGCTCCATCGCCAGCCGCTGCAACCACATGGACCACGTCCGCACACAATTGCCCTACAGTCTCTTCACCGCTGCTATAGCAATGATGGTCGGCTACCTTCCCGCCGCTATGGGTTTGAACTGGATTGAGACGATTGTCATTGCCACGATACTAATCATCATCCTCCTTGCCTTAATCAAACGGTTTCAAAAACCGTTGCCCGAAAACCTCCTGACCTGAACGGCGCCGCAGCACAGCTTTACAAAATCGTTCTGTTTTGCTATCCTGTATTCGAAAAACTTATGACTCTTCAGAACAAATACATCCAGCTGCAGCAAATCCTAAAGGACCTGCAAAAAGTGTTAATCGCTTATTCCGGCGGCGTTGACAGCACTTTTCTTCTCAAAGCCGCAGTCGATACACTCGGTGCCAAAAACGTCCTCGCCTGCATCGCAAAAGGCCTGTCGCTGCCGCAAAGCCAGTACAATCAGGCCATCATAACCGCAAAAAAAATCGGCGCTAAAATTAAAACAATCGAAGCGGATGAATTGAAAGACCCCAAATTTACTGCCAACAATTCCAGCCGATGTTTTCATTGCAAGTCGCACTTGCTTATCGCCCTCGAACACCTGGCAAAGAAAACCGGTTTCCAGACAATCCTCTTCGGCAACAACCTCGACGATGAAAGAGATTTTCGCCCCGGCAATCGGGCTATCAAAATTCACGGCGTCCGCTCACCTCTTCTGGAGGCGAAGCTCACCAAAGACGACATCCGTCGGCTAAGCAGAAAATTTAAACTCCCGACAGCCGATATCCCCGCCTCGCCCTGCCTCGCATCGAGAATAAGCTACGGCCTGAAAATAACAAAAGAGAGATTAAAACAGGTCGAACAAGCCGAAGATTTTTTAAGAAGCAGATTCGGCATCACAGAATTTCGCGTCCGCCATCACGACACAATCGCTCGAATAGAAGTGCATCCGAAAGATTTTGAAAAAATCGCAAAAGACCCCGCCCGCAAAAAAATCGTCGAAAAACTCAAATCCCTCGGTTTCAAATATGTGACAATTGACTTGCAGGGCTTCCGCTCAGGTTCCCTGAACGAATCCTTGTCGAAAAAGAACCTCATCGGCGGCGTTTAGATTTATTTGCGGATTGTAATTTTTTGCCCTTGTCAAATTCCCTCAATGCCTGTGCAGGAGAAATGAATTTGACTTTTTCATTTTTCCAGTTCTCTACGGATATCTGGCGGCAGAGAGGCTTCAAGATGCGGGAATTTTTCAACAATTCGGAAAATATCTGCCAAATCTTTCTGTCGCTTGCTTTTGCGCCTTTCCTTATCCATATATGCCAGGACTTTACCCTCTAAAACATCCTCAACCCTCGCTACTTTCATTTTATAACCAAGCACATTACCATCAATTGCAATTGCGATAAATTTCTGATACCGCTTGTCTGTCTGAAGCTGAATCCGAAGGTCCGATTTTTCGCTGCTGATGTTCACGCTATGCTCAAAGCGTTCGACTTTCAGGCCTCGTTCCGCAGCAGCTTTGCAAATACGCTCGACGTCCTCAACTGCTGCTACGATATCCAAATCGAGGCTCACAACAGGCTCAACATAAGCGTTTACTGCCAGGCCTCCTATAAGGCAGTACCTTGAACCTGTTTCGGAAAGAATGTCCAAAAAAATCTGAATGATATCGGATTTTCCGTGTGCAATAGAGTTTATAAATTCTTTGCCTGTCATTGATTTGTCTCCTTTAATTCTCGGATCCAGACATTTCTAAAGCGGATTGGGTTGCCGTGGTCCTGCAGTATCAGCGGCATTTTGTCCGGATGAGGCTCGTAATACGAACGGACTCTGTAAAATGTCGTCCCCTCGATTGTCCAGTTGTCCTGAATCAGAACGCCATTTTGTAAGATTGTTTCGGTCGCTTTTTTCTCGACCTTGCCATCCTTAAAAACGGGCCGATGAAAAATTATGTCATAACTTTGCCATACCCCCGGCGGCCGGCAGACATTTACCAGCGGCGGCTTTTGTCCGTAAATCGCTCCCGCCTGACCATCTGCATAAGTCTTGTTGTTGTGTGAATCGAGGACCTGCACCTCGTATTTACCCATTAAAAAAACGCCGCTGTTGCCGCGTCCCTGGTCGCTTCCCACAACCTTTTCCGGCGTCGCCCATTCGATATGCAGCTGGCAATCTCCGAAAGCCTGTTTCGTTCGAATGTCGCCTGCTCCCTTAACGGCCTCCATATAGCCATTCTCAACCTTCCATTTTGCAGGCGAGCCATTCCCAGCAGACACCCACTTGGATAAATCATTGCCGTCGAAAAGAACTGTCGCATCCGATGGCGCCATATTGTCAGCCGCCCCCGGCGTCACTACCAGCGGCACCGGCCGGTTATAATCATGAACATCCCACCTGTATTTTTTAGCTGTTTCCATTTGTTTCCCACACCCCGACAAAATTAATCCCAAAACCACCCCAACCGCCAAAATTTCCTTTTTCATATCATAACATCCCTTAAATTTTTAAGTTCCTTATACTTTCTGATTCCTCTTGTCATGCCTGCGAAACTTGCCCTCGCTAAAGCGGGGAGCAAGTATCGAGTTTTATATTCTAATATAATTTAACCTAAAATAACACGCAGAAATATTTGGAGCGAATTCGCACAGATACAATGAAAAGTTCAAATGGATTACAGAGTTAAATGAAACAATAAAAAATGAAACAAGCAGTGTGCATATTAAAGCTCATTTTGGATGCTTTTGGAGGATATATGACACGACGGAAAGCATTAATTTGTCAGGGCTGCAATTGCTGCTCCAATCAATGTGGCGTTATCGACCTTGATAATCTGCCAGTAAATCCCTCGTTTGTTCTCGAGGTATTGTTTCAGGTAAAACTCGACACGGCTTTTGAAGCCCTTCATCTGATAAAAAGTCGTGCCCTCGGCAGCAATACAAATTGGTTTTGTCGGGTCGGTTCCGCAGCCGGATTTAACCGCCGCTGCTGTAATGTTTATCGCTGTCAGTTTCGCCGCCCGCTCGCACAATCGGTCGGCAATATAATACAAGACAAAAGCATCGTCGGCGCCGCCTTTTTTGCAGCAGTTTGCCAGCGGATTATCACCATACGGGTAATTCAAAAATTCATTCATGTCTTTCGTTTCGAGTTTTTGAATTTTCATAAGTGCATCAGAGGCTTCCGGCGATAATAGATTCTCATCACAGGCCTTGTGAATAGTCAGCAGGCACAGCGCCCCCAGATACGCACCCGAAATCATTTTTTCGAATTTGTGAAAGCCGGGATTGAGTGTGGATTTGTCGAGGAGAACATCCATTTTGCCTTGATGCATTTTCCCGAAGCAGCCGGATTCGGTGTTGATAATCTGGTTTTTCGAAGGGTCGAGGTCCTTTTTCTTCTTTATATTTATATTTTTTTCGACATAGCAGCAGTTTGTCCCCGTGCCGAGTATAAAGCCGATGTAGGTGCTGAACATTTTGCCCTCGTATCCGACACCCGCAAGAAGGGTCGCTACAGAATCGTTGAGCACGACAATATGTTTACCCCCGGATATCCCCATCGTAATAATTGCACGATTCAGATTTTCACCGAGAAGCTCTCCTTCGATATTCTGAAGCCGGACTTCTTTCGCGAAGCGAAGAAGCCTTCCATCCCTATTGGGCAGTATCTCCACCTCATACGAAAAACACAAACCTGCCTTGTCCGATTCGCCCTCAATATCTTTGAGATAACCGGCTATAGTCCTGAAAAAATCTTCTTTGCTGATTTCACTCTCAGCGCCGGGCATCGCAAACAGCTTCAACTTTTCTATTACCGGATTTCTGTCATTATCGAAATACACAGCTGCAACCCTGAAGTTGGTGCCTCCTGCGTCCGCAACGATTGCTCGCTTGTTTGCCGGAACGTCGGCTTCAACTTCAATATAAGTTGGTATCATATCGAGTGTGCTTTTTCGCCCCGCAAGACCCTGCTCCATCTCTTTCACAAAGGAGCTTATTGTCATTTCGGCATCGATATCAAGATAGTCCATCCCGTATTTTCTCAGAAAATTTATTACAGCCTGCTTAATTTTCTTCACGCTCATTTTCCTTCTTCAACGATACTGTGAATTGCAGAATTCTAATTTGGGTCTTGGGCTCATCAGAAACTTTTCTGATAAGCGAAAGGCGTGTATCGAAACAGCCGATCTTTATATTAGTCCCACCGAGGTCTATGCCAATCAGAACCTTAGTCATCCGCACCTGAAAAAATCAGCCAATGGCCAAAAGATTATGAAGGGTAGCCGCCCGGAAATTTATTATGCCACTGCCAGGCTGTTGCAACGATTGTCTCGAGCTTGTTGATTTTTGGCTCCCAGGAGAGTTCTTTTTTTGCCTTCGAGGCATCGCTGGTCAGGATTGCAGGGTCGCCGGGGCGTCTTGGGGCTTCCGTTACCTTGAATTTTTTTCCCGATACGTTTTTAACCATCTCTATCACCTCGCGGACGGAATATCCGGTGCCGTTCCCCAGATTATATATAAGCTCTTTGCGTAAAGCAAGAGAATTCATAGCTAAAAGATGTGCCCGGCACAAATCCTCAACGTGGATATAATCACGAATACAGGTGCCGTCGGGGGTGCCATAGTCGGTTCCGAAGATTTTGACATCCTCGCGTTTGCCCATCGCAGCCTGAATAACCAGCGGAATCAGGTGGGATTCGGGCCTGTGGTCCTCTCCGATGGCGGAATTGAAGCCTGCCCCGGCTGCGTTGAAATAGCGGAGGGCGGCATAGCGAAGTTTTCCGGCCTCGCTTTGCCAGTGGCACATCCTCTCCGAAGCAAGTTTTGTCTCCCCGTAGGGATTGACCGGATTTTTTTCCAAATCTTCTGTAATCGGGACTTTTTTGGGCATACCGTAAACAGCTGCACTGCTGCTGAAGACAAACTTTTCGACGCCGCAGGCTTCCATCGCGCTTAGGACGGTGCGGGTGTTTGAAACATTATTAAGATAATAATTGAGCGGCTCCTTTACGGATTCGCCCACCTCGATGAATGCGGCGAAATGCATCACGACTTCGATTTTGTGTTTTCTTAAGGTTTGAACCAGCAGCTCGAAATCCGCCAGGTAACCCTTGACGAACTGAACATCCTGAATTGCTGAAATGTGTCCTTTGCTCAGGTTATCAAAAACAACCGGCTCGTGGCCTTCTGTTTTAAGCATGGCAGTCATATTGCTGCCGATGTATCCTGCCCCGCCGCAAACCAGAACTTTCATAGAAATTTTCTTCTCCAAAAGAAATTATTATCTGGCAAATATTTAAACTTTTGAAATTTTTGCAGAAAACTTATTTATTGTCATTCTGAGCGCAGCGAAGAATCTCTTTTTATTCTACGGATAGATGCTTCGCCTTCGGCTCAGCATAACAAATTTTAAATGATTTCTACAAAACAATTTCAAAATTAAACTTCTAAAAAAACCTGTGTTATGAAATTTATTTTTTTGCTGCCTGTTCGATTTTTTCCAGGATTACGGATTCAAGTTTGGTGTCCCTGCCCAAATCCACCCAGAAGGCCTGTCCCGGCTCAAGTTCCATCTTCAGAGCAGCTGTCTTTATCCGCCTGCCTGTGAACCTGTCAAACTCAAGGCCCCTGACTTCTTCAGGCGGCTCTGTTAGGCACAGCCTCTCAAGTTTCACATTGCAGGCGACACACAAGGAGCCTGCCTGCTCATCCATTTTCAATTCGACGGTCCTTCGCACGCTCTGGACGCTCGACTGAAGCTGATTGTATGAACCGACATTGTCCTTGCGCCACAATTCGAAAAATTGTCCGCCCGGCAGCGGTCTGGTTGAAATGTATCCTTCGTTAGGGTCCTCTTTACTGATGGAGAAATTAAAATCGCGCAGGACACCTTCGGAAATGGCAATAGCTTTTTCCGCTGTCAGGCCCGGCAGACAGACTTTGTCAATCTGTTTTGCATTCTGGCTTGTACAGCCGGCTAAACCTGCAAGGGCGCACGCCCAAAAAAACAATTTATATAAGCTCATTTTTGTGTCCCTTTTCGCCATCAAAAAGCCATATAAACCGCAATAAGCCTCTTAAGCTGCTGAAAATTATAACCATACCCGCAGACAACCTCAAGAGCCAAATATCCTTCTCGAACAGGAATTGTCAGATTTTCGAAAATAAAACCTTGCAATAAAGCTGTGATTTAGTATAATTATAATATGCACAAAAAAGCCACATTCAGCTCTTTCATACCGGCTATCCTTAGCCTCGAGCTGTTATTGCGCCGCAAGGCGCGATAAACTACTGCATCCTACAATTATTTCCTATCTTCATTTTTTAACAAATACGTGGATTTTTTACCCCGACTGAAGGATAATATACCGGCAGTTAACCTGATTTGGAGAAATTGAAATGACTGATTCAAAAAGTGAAAAAATAATAATTTTCGATACGACGCTCCGCGACGGCGAGCAGTCCCCGGGCGCATCGCTCTCGGTGGCTGAAAAGCTCGAAATCGCCCAGCAGCTTGCAAAGCTCGGCGTCGATGTAATCGAAGCAGGGTTCCCCGTCTCATCGCCTGTGCAGTTCGAGGCAACGAAGCTTGTCTCTGAGCAGGTCAAGGGACCGGCCATCGCTGCCCTTGCCAGGGCGAACAAAGGTGATATCGAGGCGGCTGCGAAGGCAATCGAGCCTGCGAAAAAAAGAAGGATACATACATTCATCGCGACCTCTCCGATACATATGAAATACAAGCTCAAGAAGAAACCGGATGAGGTATTAAAAATGGCAGTCGAATCTGTAAAGTTCGCAAAAAGCTTTACAGACGATGTGGAATTTTCACCGGAAGATGCCTGCAGAAGCGAGATGCCTTTTCTTATCGAGGTCTGCACAGCGGCACTCGATGCAGGCGCAACCACGCTGAACATCCCCGATACCGTCGGATACATTTTGCCTTATGAGTACGGCAGGATAATTGCAGAGCTTAAGGAAAAGGTTCCCGGAATCGATAAGTGCATCATCAGCACACACTGTCACAACGACCTTGGAATGGCTGTCGCGAATTCTCTTACAGGCGTTCGAAACGGCGCACGGCAGGTGGAATGTTCCGTCAACGGCCTCGGCGAACGTGCCGGCAATGCAGCGCTGGAAGAAATCGTTATGGCAATCCATACACGAACGGACTTTTTCTCGAAGACTTTAGACAGCTCCAAGCTGCTGAACATAAACACAAAGGAGCTTTTCAGGACCAGCCAGCTTGTATCGCGATTGACCGGTTTTGTCATCGCGCCGAACAAGGCCATCGTCGGTGCAAACGCCTTCGCGCACGAATCCGGCGTTCATGTCGATGGAATGCTCAAAGAAAAAAGCACTTATGAAATTATGAAGCCGGAAACAATCGGCCTTGCAGGTTCGCGGATGGTCCTCGGCAGACATACTGGCAGGCACGGTTTTGCGGGCAGATGCAAACAGCTCGGATTTAAGCTGACCGATGCTGAAGTTGAGCAGGCATATCAGCGCTTCCTTGAAATCGCCGACAAGAAAAAAGAGGTCTTCGATGACGACATTGCGACAATTATAAATGATGAGGTCAGGATTGTCGTCGAGCCTGTTTATCAGCTTAAATATCTGCACGTCGCAAGCGGCACGGGGACGCTTCCGACCGCAAGCGTCCAGATACAAACCAAGGAAGGATTAAAACAGGCAGCAGCCTGCGGCGATGGGCCGGTCGATGCTGCTTATGAAGCCATACGAGAAGCAACAGGATTGTCGCCCAAGCTGGAAACCTATTCCATCAGGGCTGTTACCGGCGGCAAAGAGGCTCTCGGCGAAGCTACCGTAAAAATCAGGGACAACGATAATACCTTTATCGGCAGAGGTGCTTCGACAGACATCATCGAAGCCTCCGCAAAGGCCTATATCGACGCCATTAACCGCATGATTTCCAGTGCTAAAAAACCCAAGGAACCGGAACTCAAAGCTGAACTGTAAACAAATGAAGAAAAGAAATGAGAAGATGATATGGGAATGACAATAACGGAAAAGATATTGGCTAAGGCAGCCGGGCTGAAAGAGGTTGCGCCGGGCCAGGTTATAAATGCGAAGATCGATATTGTGATGTGTCACGATGTCACTACCCCGCCAGCAATATCGATGCTCGTAGAAAACGGCATCGACAGGGTCTTCGACAAAGAGAAAATTATAGTAACGCCGGACCATTTTCAGCCCGCCAAGGATATCTTAAGCGCCGAGCTTCACAAAAGGCTCGACGAATGGGCCAGAAGGCACGACATAAAATATTACTACAAACTCGGCAGGGCCGGTGTCTGCCATGCCCTGCTGCCGGAACAGGGACATATAAGACCCGGCGAAGTAATCATCGGCGGCGATTCTCATACCTGCACTTATGGTGCGTTCGCAGCGTTCTCGATGGGTGTTGGCTCAACAGACCTCGCAGCCGCGATTGCATCGGGCGAGCTTTGGTTTAGGGTGCCCGCTTCGCTGAAGTTCGTTTTAAACGGCAAGCTGCCGAAGGGCGTTTACAGCAAGGATGTCATCCTCTCTGTGATTTCAAGAATAGGGGTAGATGGCGCTTTATACAAGGCGATGGAATTTACAGGCCCCGCTCTTTCTGAGATGTCGATGGAGGCGCGTATGACGATGACCAATATGGCCATCGAGGCCGGCGCAAAAAACGGCATCATCGGGTTCGACCGCATAACGAAAAAATATCTCGATGACCACCTGAAGACGAAAAAGTCCTACACAGTTTTCGAATCGGACAGCGATGCAGAGTATGAATCCGTCGAGGAGTTCGACTGCTCCAAATTGGAGCCGATGGTTGCGATGCCGCATTTGCCGAGCAACGCTGTGCCGATAAGCGAATGCAAAGGCAGGCAGATGCATCAGGCCTATATCGGCTCCTGCACGAACGGCAGAATCGAAGATCTGCGTATCGTCGGAAAAATTCTAAAGGGAAAAACTGTTGCAATCCGCACGATAGTCGTTCCTGCCACGCCGACTATCTGGAAACAGGCAAAGGATGAAGGCCTGTTCGATGTCTTTTACGATGCCGGCTGTGTTATAGCAGCACCCACCTGCGGAGCTTGCCTGGGCGGTTTTATGGGAATATTAGCCGCTGGCGAAAGATGCATAAGCACAACTAACAGAAATTTCGTCGGGCGTATGGGCCATCCTGCGAGCGAAGTATATCTCGCAAGCCCGGCAACCGTTGCTGCAAGCGCACTGACAGGCAAGCTTGAAGACCCAAGAAAATATTGTTAGGAGAATAAGAAATATGGAAAACAAAAAACCATCTATGCTCAGTGCAGTTTTATTTAGCATAGCAGCTCCCTGCGGCTTAATAAGCTTTATACTATCGGTAACAAACGAAAAAGGTGTGGGATTAATTATCCTTCTGCTTGTTACTGCTGGCCTGACGACATTTTCTGCAGTTACAAATTGGGTTGTCTATTTTAAGAAGTACGTTGACTACAAAATTGAAAGTAAATTAAGTGAAAAGAAAGAATGAGAAAATAATATGTCAAGAGCGCATGTTTACAAAAGAGACCACATTAATACTGATGAAATAATACCGGCACGGTATTTGAATACTGATAACGAAGCGGAGCTTGCAAAGCACTGCATGGAGGACCTCGATAAAGATTTTGTTAAGAAGGTAAAGGCAGGCGATATTATTGTCGCAGGAGATGATTTCGGGTGCGGCTCATCAAGAGAGCATGCTGTCTGGGCAATACGCGGAGCGAAGGTGCAGACGGTCATCGCAAAAACATTTGCGAGAATCTTTTATCGCAATGCAATCAACTGCGGATTTTATATCATCGAGAGCAAGGAAGCCGCTGACAAAATCAGCGACGGCGATGAGATCGAAATCGACTATAAAAACGGTCTGATTAAAAATAAGTCAGCAGGCATTGATATAAAATTCAATCCGCTGCCCGATTTTGCAGTCGAGATTATTAATGACGGAGGCCTTTTAAAACATATAAAAAATAAAATGAAAGGGTAAGAAAATGCCAATAATTGACGGCAAATACGAGGTGAAAATATCCACGACGTTTCGCTCAATGGAGGAGGCTTTGGCAAAAATCGAAGAGAGGCTCAAGACCGCAAAGGCCGTCCAGATAAGCAATGTGCCGATGAGAGTCGTGCAGCCGCTTTTGCCGCTGCTGAAGGGCAGGGAAGTAAAAATCATCCTGCCCGCGGGCGAAAAACCGACCGACGAGTTAAAACAGCTCGGTCCTGTTGCAGTCCAGAAGGCAAGGATTTACAAGGATTACAAGGGCACCGAATTAAACCTGGGCTCGATTTATTTTTCTGACAGGGTCTTTTCGATTGCCTGGCAGGATGACAAGGTCGTCGAGATTGATTCGATGGATTACGGCAAATGCGTTAAATGCCTGCGCGGAACATTCGATTCAGCCTGGAAGTATTCCCGAAAATAGAAACTATGAAAGCAAGAGCGCCGAGGAACAGGACAATTACTCTATCGAGCGAGAAAAAAGCCATATACTCTAAGAGACTCGTTCATCTAAGTTCGCCTGCGCAGAAAAGCGACATTTTAAATAAGACAATATGTCAGGATATTCTCAGTGCCGTCAATTTTCTCCCGGATAAATTCGTTGACCTGCTTTTCATTGACCCGCCATATAATCTGGACAAGCAGTTCAACGGAAGAGGTTTTAAAAAACAGGGGCAATCCGGCTATCTTGAATTTCTTGAAACTTATATAAGACCGTTATTGAGAATGCTAAAAAGTTCAGCATCAGTTTATATATGCTCGGACTGGAACAGCTGCGGTGCTGTCCAGCTCTTTGCAGAAAAATATCTGAAAATTAGAAACCGCATTACCTGGGAAAGGGAAAAGGGCAGGGGCGCAAAACAAAACTGGAAAAACTGCAGCGAAGACATTTGGTTCTGCACCGTTAGTGATAAATACACTTTTAATGCTGACGCGGTAAAACTGAAACGAAAGGTCATTGCGCCCTACACAGTCGAAAACGGTGAGCCGAAGGATTGGCAAAGAGAAACGGATGGAGATTTCAGATTAACCCATCCATCGAATTTATGGACGGATTTGACAGTCCCCTTCTGGTCTATGCCGGAAAACACCGACCACCCGACGCAAAAACCGGAAAAGCTGCTCGCAAAAATAATTCTGGCAAGTTCGAACGAAGGTGATATTATACTTGACCCGTTTGCGGGGTCTGGAACGACTTCGGTTGTCGCAAAAAAGCTCGGCAGAAAATATGTCGGAATCGAGATTGACGAATTCTACTGCTGCCTGGCGGAAAAACGGCTCGAAATGGCCGAAAGCGACAAAACAATACAGGGTTTCGCAGACGGCGTCTTCTGGGAAAGAAACACAAAACCTGTACTAGGACAAAATATTCAGCCGCAGATGACACTGATTTCACTGAAAGAAAAGAAGAAAGGATTAAAATTGAAATCATATCAGTGTCATCTGTGAAATCTGTGGCAAAAAAGTGAATGATTGAGAAACTAAAATAAAGGAAAGGAATGTTGTTGATGAAGACTTACAAGATTGCTGTGATTGGCGGCGATGGAACAGGGCCGGAAGTGACCGCAGAAGCCGTGAAGGTATTGAAGGCAGCCTCGGACAAATTCAAATTCAAGTTGGATATGACAGATTTCGATTTTGGCGGCGAGCGATATAAGCGAACAGGCGAGACGCTTCCGAAGGGTTCTGTCGATGAGCTTAGAAAATTCGATGCAATCCTGCTCGGTGCGATCGGTCATCCCGATGTCGCGCCGGGAATACTTGAAAAGGGAATTCTGCTGCAGCTGCGTTTCGAGCTTGACCAGTATATCAATCTTCGGCCGGTCAGGCTTTATCCGGGCGTTGAGTGCCCGCTGAAAAATAAAGGGCCTGCCCAGATAGATTATGTCGTTGTCCGCGAAAACACCGGCGATGCTTACACAGGCACAGGCGGTTTTACGATGAAGGGAACACCTAACGAGGTAGCCGTTCAGTCAGCCGTTTATAACCGCTTCCAGGTCGATAGGTGCCTGCGGTATGCATTCGAATACGCTAAGAAGAAAGGCAAGAAGGCACGCGGCGTCGGAGAGAATAATACACTTGCACTTGTCGGTAAGACAAACGTGCTTACATACATCTATGACCTTTGGGAGAGGGCGTTTCATGAGATGGGCAAAAAAAATTACCCGGACATCAAAAGAGATTATTACCATGTCGATGCGACCTGTATGTGGATGGTCAAAAATCCGGAGTGGTTCGATGTGCTGGTGACCGGAAATATGTTCGGTGACATTATCACGGACCTCGGTGCAATAACACAGGGCGGGATGGGAATCGCTGCCGGCGGCAATATCAATCCTGAAGGCGTTTCGATGTTCGAACCTATCGGCGGAAGCGCACCGAAATATACAGGCAAGGCCGTTATTAATCCCTTAGCTGCAATTTGCGCAGGCCAGATGATGCTCGAAACGCTCGGCGAGGAAAAGGCAGCCGCTAAAATAGAAGAGGCTGTTAAATTTGTGACAGCCAATAAGCTAAAATCGCTCGCTGCTGGAAAAATGGGCTATTCGACAAACCAGGTTGGCGATTTAGTATCCGAGAAGGTAGCAGAATAAGGCAAGGATAATATTTAAAAAAAATCAAAGAGCAAATATAAAAAATTCATATAAAAATTCAAAAATATCAGAACCGCGCAATTGAAATTTAAACTGCGGTTCTGTTCGGTGAACATTAATTTTTGAGTTTTATTATGCCGGCAAATTTGACGCCAGAATATATGAAGGCAGAGAAGTGGTTTCGGGAGGCAACAACCACGGAGGAAAAAATTCTGGCGCTAGAGCGGATGCTCTCGGTCATACCTAAACACAAAGGGACAGACCATATGCGTGCGGAGCTTCGCCGAAAGCTTAGCAAGCTAAAGGAGGTTTCTGTTCAAAGGGGCGGCAAGGGAACGCATACCGATATTTTCCATATACCCAGAACCGGTGCAGGACAAATCGCTCTGATAGGCACTCCCAGCAGCGGTAAAAGCTCTGTGGTGGCTGCAATAACACACGCTAAGGTTACGATTGCGGATTTTCCATTCGCAACGACTGTACCTGTGCCGGGAATGGTAAGGTTCGAAGATGTCCAGTTCCAGATTATTGATATGCCGCCCATAACAGAGCAGTACTGTATGCCGGGCCAGATCGATACCTACCGTCACTGCGACCTCATCGCCATAGTCATCGACCTCTCCGCCGACATAGCCGGGCAGCTCAAGGCCAGTATAGGTTTTCTCGAATCGCGTAATCTTATCGGCGAGCCTCCTGCAAACTTAACAGGCGCGGATAAAAATTTATTTTCCAAGAAGGCGTTTTATCTCGGCACAAAAAACGACATTGCCCAGCCGGATGCTGTCCAGAATTTGCAGACACTTTCCAATCATCCATTTGAAATTGTCACGGTATCGGTAAAAACAAATGAGGGAATTGCTAATCTGCCTGCTTTATTGTTTAAGATGCTCGGCCTTATACGTGTCTATACAAAGCCGCCCGGGAAAAAACCGGATTTGACAGAACCATTCACTCTTCCAGCAGGCTCGACTGTTCACGACCTTGCAGCTGCGATACATAAAGAGCTTTCGGACAAACTAAAAGACGCCCGCATCTGGGGAACAGGCGTTTATGACGGCCAGAACGTCCAGAAAAACCATATACTCAATGATAAAGACGTCGTCGAACTGCATTTTCATGGCTGATAATTCCGTCCGAACGTGGTTTATAAGCCCATAAAAGGAAAAATATTGAAATATATTAGATGGCAAAGATTTTTTCATTAACATATCAGCATGCTGAGGGATTGTGCGGCAAATGTTTAAAGCAGGTGATTGTCAGGAGACATAAGCTTCGTTTCTGGCCGAATATGCGTCTTGCGATTTTAACATTTGGAATCTGGGCGATTTTCTGGTATAAAAATGCAAAGGCCGTTGATAAAAACTGGCGCTGTGCATTATGCAATAGCGAAGTATATAAAATTCTTTAACTATAGGGCGAAAAACCGGTAAAGAGGTTCTGATGGAATGCAATAAAAAACAAAATCTAAAAGGGTGCAACTGCTCTTACGGCGGCTGCGAAAAACAGGGCGTCTGCTGCGATTGCATCAGGTATCATCTTGCGATGAAGCAATTGCCTGCGTGCTGTTTTCCCGATGATGTCGAGCGGACTTACGACAGAAGCTTTAAGGCTTTTGCCAAGGCCTGGAAACTGTAAACATATTCGTTTCGAACGGGCGGATTTTTCTTTTGCCTTTCGAAACATTTGCGAAATAAACGTAAATGAATACTGTTAATAATGACGGCGGCGGTGAACACGGTATCAAGCTTATCCTGCGTGCACTTCGAAGCAGAAATTACAAACTCTTTTTCTTCGGACAGGGTATTTCACTTATCGGCACTTGGATGCAGCAGGTCACCATCGGCTGGCTCGTTTATCGTCTTACCGGCTCAACCGTTTTTCTCGGTGTGGTCTCCGGCTCGAGCACTGTTTCCACCTTCGTTTTCGCACCCTACGCCGGCGTTATCGCCGACAAATTCAACAGGCATCGAATTTTGTTCATCACACAAACCTTGGCGATGATTCAGGCGTTTATTTTAGCCTTTCTTACAATAACAAACAGAATCGAAGACTGGCATTTCGTCGCGCTGAGCATTTTTCTGGGGATTATAAACGCCTTCGATATGCCCACGCGTCAGGCATTTGTTTATGAGCTTGTCGATGACGAAGATGACCTTCCCAATGCGATTGCCTTAAACTCGATGATTTTCAACGGCGCCAGGTTCATCGGGCCGACTATCGCAGGCGTAATCATCGCATCTTTCAATGAAAGCGTTTGTTTCTTTATCAATGCTGTCAGTTTCATTGCGGTCCTCATTTCACTTGCTTTAATCAGAATTTCGCCGCAAAAAAAATATACCAAACATAACGGCACAGTAATGACCGGCCTCAAAGACGGCTTGTCTTACACCTCTAAATCCATCCCGATAAGGACAATACTTTTGCTGCTTTCGCTGATAAGTCTTTTAGTAATGCCGTATTCAGTCCTGATGCCGATTTTTGCGAAAGACATTCTCGGCGGCACTTCACTTACTTACGGTTTTCTTATGGCTGCCGTCGGAGTCGGTGCTCTTGCAGGCGCCGTCTTTCTTGCGTCGCGCAGGACTGTTCAGGGCCTGGATAGTCTTATCTTAATCGCTATTTGCATTCTCGGCAGCTCGCTGATAGTTTTTTCATTTTCAAGGTATATTTTACTGTCGATTGTGATGATGCTTTTTGCGGGCTTCGGAGTTATGGTCCAGATGGCTTCAGCAAACACGGTCCTTCAAAGTATTGTCGATGACGATAAAAGAGGCAGGGTTATGAGCTTCTATACGATGTCGTTTATGGGAACGGCATTTATCGGCAGCATTCTCGGCGGCAGCATTGCCCACTTCATCACAGCACCATATACAATCCTCATCAGCGGCACCTGCTGTCTGGCAGCAGCTTTGCTTTTCAGCAGGAAACTAACGCAGATAAAAAATTTAATTCACCCCATCTATGTCCGCAAGGGAATAATTCCGCAGGTCGCCAGCGGTATCGGCACCGCCGCCACTCTCACCGCAGAAACAAAAGAATAAGGGAAAACCGATATAAAAAAAGGCCGAGCAGCAAAGCCCGGCCTTTATTAATACTTCTTTAATTTTCGTTCAACTATTTAGGTATCTGACTTTCAAGCTCAGCCAGCCTATCAGCGGAAACCGACTCAGCCGTCAGATTGCCGTAAATCACTCTGTATTCATTGTCGCCTGTCTTCCACCGCAGCAGGACCTTATTTGCATCAGCCGGCCCAACAACATCACCATAATACACAGGCTCTTTCTTATCTTGAACAAGCATCATATAAAACCCGGCGAGGGAATGTATCGGCTTCATCATCTCCATAGCCTTTTGTGCATTTCCCTCTTCGGATATTTGCTTCATCGCATCCTTTAATCTCAGTGCTGCTTCTGTAGGATTGTCACTATCCTGCATTGTCGTAAGCTCTTGAGACAGATATGCGCTCAGCTGTTTAGGATATTTGCCGGTTATTTCCAAATAGAACTTCAATCCCTCGACAGCTTCTTCTTCACTAAAACTCGGCATCTTCATTCCATCTGGAAGTACATTTTTGTAATCTTCCGGTATTACCGGCTCAAATTCACGTGCATCTACGAGTAAGTCCCACTTAAAATTCTCACTTATACTATCTATCTTCATCTGCTCATTTATGACGATATTTTTTTCCACACGAACAGGAAGCTGCGTCTTAATATCTACCCACAGAACAATCCTTAGTTTCTCAAATTTAAGTTCAAATTCACCGGTGCCAAATCTCGGGTCAGTGGTTTCAAAACCTTCAACTTCTATATCATCCAGAAACTTTCTGCCAAGTCTAACATAGTCACAAGTCATAATCTTCTTTATAATGTCCCTCGGGTCATCGATCTTTTGACTCCACCTCTCGAGTAAATCATGATTGAATTCTATTGCCATATACTGTTTTTGCTCCGGCAGAATCCAATATAAATTCTTCTCTTGCGGAAGAATATATATCTGCTGGTGAATTTTTCGCGAGGTGTTCGCATTAAATCCTAAAGATTCCGATTTCATGCCATAATCTTTTGAGATAATCACAGTACTTTCCATTTTAGTTTCACCAGAAAGCATTCCCTGTTGTTTATTGTCCGTCACAACTGAACTCCCCTTATACATAAACGCATTAACAAGCATCATTTTTTCGTAAACTGCTGCAAGTGTGACTGCTTGTCCTGTCCCTCTGAAAAGCTGTATTCCCAGAACCGCTACTAATATTATCACAGCAGCGGCGCTAATTTGTATAAGTTTCGTTCTCATAAAATACTCCCTGAAATTTATATGTTTTTGTTCTTTTAATTTGTCAGTGAATTTACTAAACTGCCTCTCTGCGATATTTTCCACATCAGGAGGAATTTGCTGTGAACCTATTTTCTTTAACAGCATCTCGATTCTATCATTTTCCATTTTCATTTCTCCTGGCCCAAAAAAAAGTCAGTTTTTTCTTCAAGGCCGCCAATGCCTTTGAAACGTTTGAGCGAGCCGCTATTTCGCTGCAGCCGAGCCTTGCTGCTATCGCATCGTAATCTTTCTGCTCAAGATATCGCATAATCAGAGCAGCAGATTGTTTTTTCGAAAGCTTCGATATTTCGGCCCTGACGGCATCTATCAATTCATCATCACCTTTTTTCTCAATGGCTGCCGGCTCCAGCTCATTTTGCTCGATGCTTATATGGCCGTCTTTTCTGATTCTATCTTTCCAGGCCGTTGAGTTTGCTGATACTGCAATTTTGTAGATATATGCTCCTGCTGCAGGTGTATTTAGCTTTTCGACATTTTGCCATATCTTCAAAAGTGCAGTCTGGTAAGCCTCACTGAACAGCTCGCGCTCTCCGGTGAGCCTCCATAATACTGACGTCAGGAACCTGTTATACCGGCCTTTTACCTCTTCAAAAGCCTTTAGTCGTTCGGAATATTCCATTTTTTGCCCGCTTTATTAAGGTTTTGAATCTATATATAATAACCGCAGGATACGAATTTTGTGGAAAAGATTTTATGAATTTTTTCGGTTCCTCTGCAGATAGCAGATGCGATTGCATCAGGGAAATGCTTTAATTTTTAGCTTTTTTCAGGGCTTCTTCGAGGAATTTTTGGGCACGCTGGCTTCCGGGATTGATAGAAAGAGCCTTGCGGTACTGGGCAATCGCTCCATTAATGTCACCCTGCTCCTCGAGAAGAACACCGATATTGCAGTACATATCCGTATTCCATGGTTCGAGCTCAAGGACTTTCTCGAACTCTTTTATCGCCTCATCGAATCTGTGCATAGCAGCGAGGACTATCCCGTATCTTGCACGGGCAAGGGCAAATCTCGGCTCGAGCTCTATTGATTTTGCAAAACACTTGGCCGCCTCGTCGTTCCTGCCGTGCTCGGTCAGGACTATGCCCAGATTATAAAAAATCAGGTTATACGCCACAGATGCATCGTATTTGGCCGTAAGGGCCTTGTTGTAATACTCGATGGCCTCGGCAAAATTGCCCAAATCATTCATCGCATTGGCCAGGTTGTTATAAGCTATGACATAATTGGGGTCATAGATGACCGCTTTCTTGTATTCCTCAATCGCCTCCTGTTTTTTACCGTTCTTGATTAAGGCGTCACCTAAATTATTATGCAGCTTTGCTGAATCCGGCGAATGGGTAAGCAAATAACGATACAAAGATTCCGAGCTTCTCCATTGCGATAAATAATTTCCTGCAAGCACAATCTGCGAACTGCACAAAACAACCGCAATCACCAGTACAAGCACGCGCCTGATAATCTGCTGCCGCAAAGAAGCACCGCCCTTCAAAAGCCAGGCGAGAAATGCCCCTGCAGGCAAAAGCAGCCCAATCAGGGGCAGATACATATACCTGTTCGCAGCAATCGAATCGGTGAACTGAAAGAACCTCAATGTCGGCAAAATGGCCAGAAAGAAAAACAGCCACCCGACAACAAGCCATCGTGTCCGAAAATTCGAAACAATCAAAATAATCCCTATAAGACACGTCCCGGCAACTCCGCCCAGAAACATCTGCTCAGACAGTGACACAGCAGGGGGCATCGGATGATAAGCTGACATATTTACAGGCCACACAGCCGAAAGGCAGTAAAAAACAATATCATAACAAATCAGCAGCACCATTTCTGATGCGGATGCTGTCATCGCCACCGGCCCCGCCCGGTTCTGGGAAGTGTATGTCACAACTCCGCCCGCTATCATTATGATATAAAATGGCCATTTCTCCAAAATTGTCTTTATCGAAAGCCTCTTAAGCGGCCATAAATCAAGGAGAAGAAAAAGAACAGGCAGCATTATGCTCGTCGGTTTCGAAAGCATCGCAAGAAAATAACAAACAAGCCCGAGCACGAAAAATTTCTTCGTTTTCTTCTGAACATACAATAAATATAAAATAAGCGTCCACAGCGAGAAAAAGCCCGCAAGAAGCGTCTTTCGCTCCGCAATCCAGACAACTGAATCGACATTCAACGGATGAAGTCCGAAAAGCAGCCCGGCTATTATTCCAACCCAGCGCCCGAACAATAAATAAAATAAAATCATCACCAGGATACTGTTGGCTGTGTGCACCAGAATGCTTGTTCTGCGAAATGCCGATAGATTGTCCAGCCTTCCCCCCAGCGCCCAGTCCGTCATGAGAGAGACCATTGTCAGAGGCTGATAATACCCGCGCACCGTCGATGGATGAAGCACCTCCGAAAAAAAGCGTTTTACTGAAATCAACCCGGGATTCTGCACAAGGCCGTTGCGGACAAGATACTCGTCGTCATCGAAGAAAATTGTCGTCGAATTGAGCGCCGGAAGATAAAAAATCGCAATTATCAGCCCCGCCGCGAACAGTGAAAAAAGAAAAATCACTGAGGATTTTTTCTCCGAATCATTTAATCCCAGTATGACTGATAATCGATTTGTCAGATTGCCGGAATCCATCAAGTTCAATCGCTCAGACCGCAAATGACTTCTTTTTATTTTTGCCGTAAATCCACAGGCCGATAATTAAAGAAATTATATAACAAACAGGCGAAAGATTCAAAAGCATTGCAGAGTTCAGGAATTTGGCAACAACAAGCGCAACAGCCCCTGCGACCGCCCACGTCCCGCCGACAAGCAGCCCCATACGCTGGCCTATCTTCAACCCGACGGCCTGCCTTGCCATTGTAACCATAACCACATAAGCCCCCGCTCCGAAAAATCCTATGACCGAAATAAACACTACTGCCCAGGCCTTATCTATCAGCGCAAGATAAAGGATAATCAGGGGCAAATTCACCGAAAGTGCATATAACGTGCACGATAAATGCCCCTTTCTGTGGGCGAGCCTTCCCCAGTAAAACGAGCCTGCCGCACTTGCAAGAGTGAACATCATAAGACTGAAACCCCCGAAGCCCAGACTGAAACCAAGCTCGTTGAGACGCTGCGGAACAAACCACAGAAGCATAAATGCCCCTACAGCAGAAACAAGTGCCATCGAAAAAACCTGCACGAAAGGATAGCGCTCCTCATCGCCGTTATTATTTTCGTTTCGCCCGTCATCAACCGCAAGGCGTATCCTGAAAATCCGAAAAAGGACCAGTACTATAACCGGCAGAGGAAGAAGCCAGTATAGACCTTCCAAACCCTGCTTTTCCACGAGCAGCGCCGACGCCCACTGTCCGAATGCCGCTCCGAGAAAACCGCCCGACATAAAATACGCCGTTGATACAGATGGCGGCAGTGCCGTCAGCGAGTGGAGCGCTCGCAATCCCTCGGTATGCATCATTGCAATTCCTGATGCCCCGATTACCGCGCCGACAAGTATCAGCGGATATGCAAAACGAATTCCAGTCAGAATTGAGATAAAACATAAAGCCCCGCACAGGCAAATCCCGATCGGCAAAAACAGAGGCCGGTTTTTGTCCTGGCGCAAGTGCCCGATGAATACCTGCAGGCCGTTATGAACGAAATAATACGCAAAAAGAATGCCTGTGCCCATCATAAGCGAGATTTTAAAAAAATCCTGAACAGCAGGCATTATCGAGGGAAGAAAATTGCCCATCATGTCCGCTGTGAAATGAACCATTGCCAGCACGAAAAGCTGCCGATGCTCTAAAACCGGACCATCTTTTTTAAACGTCACTTACGCCTCGAAACTTTTGCCGGTGAGCTTTTCGCAGGCCTCGATGTATTTCTCGCTTGTCTTCTCGACTATATCATCAGGCAATTCTACACCCGGACCGGACTTGTCAAAATTGATGCTTTCAAGATAGTTTCTTACAAACTGCTTATCGAAGCTCTCCTGGTCCCTGCCGCTCTGATATTTGTCTGCAGGCCAGAACCGCGATGAATCGGGCGTGAGGACCTCGTCTATCAGAATTATCTGGCCGTCGGCAAGGCCCCATTCGAATTTGGTGTCAGCAAGAATAATTCCCTTGTCTTCAGCGTAATCCGATGCCTCCTCGAAAATCGACAAGCTCGCATCACGAACAAACTCAGCGCGTTCTGCGCCGAGAATTTCAACGCACCTTTCGAAACTTATGTTCTCATCGTGTTTGCCAAGCTCTTCTTTTGTCGCAGGTGTAAATATCGGTTCGGGAAGTTTTTCGCACTGTTTAAGACCGGGCGGCAGCTTGATTCCGCAAACTGTGCCGTTTTCCTTGTATTCCTTCCAGCCGCTGCCAGCAAGGTAGCCCCGAACAACACATTCGACTGGCAATACCTGAACTTTTTTTACCAGCATGCTGCGACGGGACAATTGCTCCTTATAATCACAGAAAGGCGCCGGAAAGCTGCTGACATCGTCGCTGATGAAATGATGTTCGAACTCAGCAGATAAGAATTCGAACCAGAACTTCGAAATCTGTGTCAGAACAGCGCCCTTACAGGGAATGCCGTTGGCCATTACAACATCGAATGCGCTTATCCTGTCGGTTGCAACAATCAGCATCTTATCGCCCAAATCGTAAATGTCGCGGACCTTGCCGCTGCGGGCTTTTTTCCCCTTTATTTCCGTTTTTAACAGCGTTTCCATACCATTCTCCTTAACCATATCCGAAAACCGCCGGTTATCATAATCACGGCACTGAATTTGTCAATCTTCAATCGCTTGATGTCGAGGAACAATTTTTCAGTCGGTCACAGCCAGTCGTTTTCTGATATATTTTTTCACCGCAGCAGCTGCTGAAGCGATCTGTTCACTCTGGGGCAGCGATGCTATAATCGTATCGAGAAATTTGCGGCTTTCTATCCTCTCGAGCGTTGCGGGAAAATTCACATCATAAATCCAGCTTAGCTGGCACAGCTTCATATCATTCAAACTTTTCAGCTCGTTATAATCGATTCGCTGGCCCGTTATGACCTTGTTGATGACTTCTTTCGAGCAGACCGGCGTGTCCGGCAGCTCCAGCTCAATGGTAAAATTTTCACGGTCCTGCTGGTACTGTATGGCGAGCTGTTCGATTAAGTAGAAGATATCGAGCTTGTCAGCATCGCGAATCATCTTCGATAAAAGCAGTTCGTCGCCGTCCAGCTCCGCCGGCAGCTCTTTTATATTATGAAGCTCTATCGCCGTTTCGATTATGTTTCTTTCCTTTTCGCTTGTTTCCTCGAGGACCTTCTCCTTCCTTAATACCTCAATTCCGAACGATGCGTGATTGATGCTCGTGGCGTCCTTATATGTCTGATATTTTGCGAACTGCTCGAACCTGCCTATATCGTGAAATAATCCGATAGCAACGGCCAAAAATCTCTGCTGCTCCGATAGCTTAAGCTTCCCGGCAAGATAGTCCATCTCCTCGCACACCCGCCTGCTGTGCTCCTCTTTCAGTTTGATGTTTGCATTGATATATTCATCGCTGCCGTAAAAACCGTTCACATAGCAGTCAAACCACGCCTGAAACTTTGTAATCTGCCCAATATCCATCGAATCAGTTTCCTTTCTTGCCGCCCCAAATCGGGAAGCTGCTGCTTTATAACAATTTTACCAAAAATTGCACATACTTATTCAAAAAGAAATTCCTCCGGTTATAATTATGCCTGTTTGATTACGAAAAATTTACAAGCTTTGAAAGGACATATAAAATGCCTGCTGTTAAAGATGTCATAGTCAGAAAGCCGACCGAAAAAGAAAAAGAGATGTGCAAAAACTGGCCCGTCTGGACCTGTGAGCCGAGCAGCTTTGACTGGGCATACACCGAAAAAGAGACCTGCCTTATAATCGATGGACAGGTGACCGTTTCAGATGCCGACAGTTCTGTAAGTTTCGGCCCCGGCGATTTTGTAATATTTCCCGAAGACCTCGAATGCACCTGGAACGTCAAAAAAGCCGTCCGAAAATACTACAACTTCGGCTAAGCGTCTTTACTGTTCAATCTCGAATTTATAGCCGATTTGGCGGATTGTGCGGATAAAAGTTGGATTTTGAGGGTCAGGCTCGATTTTATTTCTCAGAGTGGTTATGAAGCGGTCAACGCTGCGGTTTGTGACATACGTTTCGTAGCCCCAGACCTGGTTTAATATCTCATCACGTGTAAGTGCCCTGCCCTCTCTTTTCAGAAAGAATTCAAGCAGACTGAATTCCTTTGGTGATAAATAGATTTCCTTTCCGTTTTTGGTCAGCTTTCGTGAATTAATATCGAGCACGAACTTACCGAACTTATAGCTTTTTTTCTCCTCTCGTTTTAGGCGTCGCAGAAATGCAGCCGAGCGCGCCAAAAGCTCTTTTACGCTGAAAGGCTTGGTGACATAATCATCTGCACCGAGGTTCAGCCCAAGGATGATATCCGATTCCTCACCCTTGGCTGTGAGCATTATAATCGGCATAACGAGTTTTTCTTTCCTGATGAGCCGGCAGATTTCGAAACCATTAATCTTCGGCAGCATAATATCGAGAATAATCAAATCCGGCTTGGCATCCAAAGCAGCATTTAAACCTTTCTCGCCGTCATCAGCCGTTATAACCTTGTATCCGGAGAACTCGAAGTTGTCCTTAAGCCCCCGCAGCATCGTCGAATCATCTTCTACTATAAGTATGGTTTCCATAGATTCCTAAACGATTGTCCCAACAGAGCTATGATTTTTATGCCGGAATTTTTGGCTGAAGGAAGCAATATGGCATTGATTATAAGCTATTTGTTCTTCAATCAGGTGTAGCCTCTTATCGATATTGAGTGCTGCAGCATCCGCAGGATACAGCATTTGGAACCGCTTATAATAGAATTTTGCATTCAGCAGATTCGATACATCCAGGGCGGAATTCTTGTAAGAAGCATGTTTGCAGCGGGCCATACCAAGAAGTGCATCCTTTGCAGCCGGACCTGCCGCTGTTATGGCTGAAATGACCGACCACTGCTGAAAGGCATTATCAAACCTCTCCTTTTTTTCATAGTCTTCAGCAACAATTTCCATCGCTTTAATAGTTATAGGTACACCGACGAACTTGTTTGAAACTTTATCCAGGAAAAGAAATGCCCTGGAAACAATCTTTGTCAATATGGCATTTTTTTCTTTTACTCTATTCATTTTTGACTCCCTCGCTTTTTAATTTTACTGTAAAAGTGCTCCCTTTGCCGCTCTCGCTTTTAACATCAATTGTGCCCTTGTGGGCATCGACAATAAATTTGACAATCGATAGTCCCAGCCCGCAGCCTTCGGCCTTTCGGGCAAGCGAATTGTCCACCTGATAGAATTTATTGAATATTTTTTTAATGACACGGCGGCCCATTCCTATCCCGTTGTCTATAACGGAAAAACATACACAGCCATTGTCCTTAAAGACCTTCAAATCAATCTGTTTATCGCTGCCTGAATACTTGCAGGCGTTGTCAAGCAGATTTACAAGGACGGTCACAATCGCATCTTTATCTGCTGATATAGACGGTAAACTACCCTCAATTGTTACATTAAATTTGCAATTATTTTTGTAAAATTTTGTCTGGACGGCATCTTCGGCGGCCCTGACTATGTCAGCAGGATTGACTTGGGTAAAATCAAAGACGTGTTTATTGCGCTCCATACGTGAAAAGGTAAGGAAATTATCTATCAGGCGGCTTAGCCTTTCATTTTCCTTTGACACAAGACCGAGATATTCCTCTGCCTGCTTTGTATCTTTTACTCTGCCGTCCATCAATGTATCGACCAGCACCCGCATAGATGACAGGGGTGTCTTAAGCTCGTGTGTGATTGTTGCAATAAAGTTGTTCTTTAGCTTGTTCAATTTTGCCTGCTGAAGGATTGAGCGAGTCAACAGGGCCGAAACAGCAACCATTGAGGCTATAACCAGAGTAAGAATCCAGAAATAAACAATTCGCTGCTGTTCGGCGGTTTTTGTGAAAACACCTCCCAAAAAATACAGCTCAATCTTCCAGCCCGGAAAAAACTCACCTGAATTTTGCGATAAAAACGGCTGCTCACCGGATATTTCAGCCTTTTCATTTTCAAGGGAACTGATAATAACCGCACCCGCATCATCGAGAATTCTGCAAAAAACCGTTTCATCTTCGAACTTGCCCGCTGCTTTTGCCCAGAATTCTTTCATATCATTTGCATCAACAATCGCAGCTGCCTTAAAAGTCTTTGAGGAAAAATTTACGCTGTAAGCGGCAGACTCAATATTCAGCTTTTTGAATACACTTTCTTTCCAGTCAGCTGCGGGGTAAACAAGAGAAATAGTTTCTGCTGCGGCAAGAGAAAATTTCTCAGCAGTTATTTGCCTTTGAATTTTTTCGATTTGCCGCTGTAATCTGTCGGCGACCCCGGCCTTTTGAGCGGCCTTTATGCATTCAGTAAGCAGAAATATTTTCTTTGCGGTTTCTATCTGCAAATCCGAAAAGCTGTTTTCGAAAATTTTCTCGATGGAGTTGAAAAAGTTCGGGTCAGCCGTCGCCTGGTAAAGCTGTATCTGTAAAAGACGTGCATCAGCAGACAATCCGTCATTTATTCCCGTTAAATCATCTGACCAGCCGAGCCTTTCGCAGTCTAAAGCGGCATCGGCAAGCCTGCCTGCTTTTTTAAGACTTCTGGCCCTGCCTGCAACCGCAGCCGCCTTTAATGCAGCATCATTCCCATCGACGAGCCTGCTGTAGGAATCAACGGCCTTTACGTAATCCTTTTCTATGTATTCGATTGCCCAGATATTTTCGAGCTCCGAGCTGTCCAGCGGCGGCGTCTGTATTGAAATAAAAGGATAAACCAGTAAACCGTTGGAATCATAAATAATCAGTCCCCGATAAACCGAATCATCTGTGAGGGCAAATTCTTCGAAGAAATCTGCGGACTTGCTTTTTTCCGAATTTGTGAACCTTTCTCTCTCTTTGCCCCAAAAATTATCCGCGTAATCGACAAAAGTTTTCTTCGCCTCATCAGTATAAAAATCGACGAGTTTCTGGCGGACGGCGAGCCGTTCGTTTTTAACGGCAACATTGACAAACCATAATAAGCAGACGGTGGGCAGCACTACCGACGCTACCAGGAGCAGCACTACCCGCCATAATTGTCCAGATTCAGAATTTATTATTTTCCAGTTTCTCATTGGTTTTTATTCTTTTCAGCCTCGAGCCTTTTTATTTCGGCCTCTTTAATTTCAGACAGTCTTTTCATTTCAGCCGCTTTTTCCTCTTCAAACTTCTTAAGTGCAGCCTTATAAATTTCAGATTGTTCGCGTTTTTTAATCGGCAATTCCTTCGCATCAGGATTTTTTTCAAAAAATTTTTCCAATGTTGTTTTAACGTCAATCTCTACTTTATAGTTGTTTATCGCGTTAACAAGCCATTTTTCAGAATATTTTAGTAGCGACACCGTAATCCATATTGTTCTTTTCTTTGTCGTAACAGGTTTACTTATTGCAAAAGCGGCCGTTTCATTTGCATACACGCTTTCAAAGCTCAAACTCAAGCTGCGAAGCTCCTCACAGGCATCTTTTAAGTCATCGACAAGCTTGGAACCAGGATAGGCAAACTTTGTTGCTTCAGATGTGTTTCCTGACCACAAGGCGTCTAAAAATGCTTGTGCAGTTTCCCGCGGCCCGGAAATAACTGGCCTGGAAAGTTTGGTATATTGAATCCTGATGCCGCCCTTTTCGTAAAGAAGCATAGCCTCGAATTTTAAGCCTTCGGCTGTGGTTATTACCACCCTGCAGGGCATATAAGGAATCTCATAAGTTTTGCTGTCACTTTCCTGCCGAAGGACAATAAGTTCTCCTATCTTATCATTGTCCAATAACTGTACTGTGCCGCCTCGCGCAGTAGCTATAATCCCCTGGTCATGACCAATATCCCCTTTACCGAGCCGACGGAAATAAGACATTATATCTACTTCCTTTTCACCGAGAGGTACTGTGAGCAATTCACCGCTTGCCATATCCAGCGCTTTTGTATCTTCAGGCAAAAACACATCCTTTTCCAGCGTGGCTGCTTTTGGAATCTCCTGCTGATTTAGCTTTCTATATTCTATATTTATCCCGCCTTTGTCATCGGCACCTAAGACATTGACCTCATAATTATCACCTTCCGCTGTTTTAACCATCAATTTGCAGGGAGGGGTAATTTCATAAGCTGTCGCATCACCTTTTCTATCATATACCGGTAGCTCCTGAATGGTGCCATCCGGCCTAATGATACTGACCTTGCCGCCCCTAAGACATGCCAATACTTTGTCATAAAACAAATCACCTTGCCTTAAATTTGTAAAAGCCTGAAAACCTTTTTCACCAGGCATTAAGAGTTTGCCGCTTGCGAGGTCGAGGACAACGCCTGTATGTTTTGTATCAGCATCAGGTATATAAACTTTCCTTGGGGTTTGTGCGGTTGTCGCCTTTTGGGTTTCTCTTTGGGTGAGCTTTTTATATTCGATGTTTATTCCGTTGTTTTCTATATCGAGGACATTGATCTCATAATTATCACCCTCTGGTGTTGTAGCCATCAATTTGCACGGAGGCGCAATAACATAAGCTGTCGCATCACCTATACGTTCCATCACAGGCAATTCGTTGGTACTGCCATCCGGCCTGATGATACTGACTTTGCCGCCTCTAAGACATCCTAATACCCTGTCATAGAATAAATCGCCCTGGCCCAGTGTTGTAAAATACTTAAAAATCTTATTAGGGTCCTTTTCCAGTTGGTCAAGTCTGCCCATATCCAGCAGCTTACCGCTTGCAAGGTCAAGAATAACGCCTGTATTTTTTGTATCTCCATCGGGTATATAAACTTTCCTTGTTTCAGGGACTTCTATGCGGTACCTTACGTTAACAAAGTTACTGTCCAATATGCCGTCCCTGCCTTCCAGCTGAATAGGCATGTTGACTTCGCTGTATTTGATGTTAATTCCTTTATCATCTCCTGATATAACATCAACAATAAATCGCCTGTTGCCTCCTGTTACAACATATAATTTGCAGGGTGCATCAGGAAGCTGATATTCGTAATTACCCTTTTCTTCGAAGAGAATAGCAAGCGGCTTTATGTTCAGCAAGCCATTCACAACCTCTGTATTGTAAACCTTGCCTGCCCTTAAGGTTATCAAGGCCCCTTTATTCGAAGCGAAATCATAAGCTATATCGCCTTTGCCGAGCAATCTGAAGTACTCAACAATTTCTTCCTCATTTTTTCCCGGTTCAACCTTTAACAGTTCGCCGCTGGCAAGGTCCAGAATCACTCCCGCATCTTTCGTTTCAATATCAGGCAGATAAACCTCTCGTGCGCCTGTTGTTATCTCTGTCACAAAAACACCCAGTACATTTTGGAGCATCTTGTAGCGGATTTTGATAGAGACTTTTGTAGAGCTTATCAGCTGCAGCAAACCAATGTTTCCTTCATAGGTCGTAAAAGCAAAAGTTGCAGGAAGTTTCTCGTATCGGGTATCATCAGCCTGTCCGCCTTCCTGTAACATTTTCTTTATATCTCCCGATGAGTGTGTATCCCATTTGCCGGGCGCTGGTGTAAAATTTGCCTTAAACCATTCCTGTCCAAGTTTCGGTGTCGCGCCATCAAGATAGGCCATAGCATCTAATTTATTTTGTTCGCACCAGGTATAGACATTGTATTTTGACAGTATCGCAAGCGTAGCTCCTTCATCTTTACCTGTTTTTTCTAATCTAATTTTAAAATATTCTTCTCTAATTTTAAGATATTCTTCAGGCATTTTAAAAAGTTTGCCTGTCTCGAAATCTATGAAACAGTTTACTTTCGTGATGGGCTCGCTCATTTGGTCAGATACATAAGGCACATCCAATTCAACTACAGGGCCGAATTCATCAGGCCTTGAAAATTCGCCGGCCTGCGGTTTAATTTTTTGAAGCTGCTGATTTGCCTTTGATGCAATTGAGCTTTGATTCTGATAATTCGTGACGACCTTTTGGAAATATTGAGCGGCCTGTTCCTTGTCTCCTTTTTTCAGATGGCACATCCCCAGCCGGTATGTCGCCTCGGCCCCGAGCCGTTCGATTTTCCCGGTTTCCTTGATTACCTGTTCATACAGGCCGATTGCCTTTTCAATGTCGCCTTCCGTCTCCTCTGCGTAAACGGCTTCCTGCAGCAGAACAGACGGCTGTTTCCCTGATTCCGCTGCGGGTAAACTTGCCGTAAAAAGCAGAACAAACGCCAATAAAATGCATTTAAACCATTCCATAACTATCCCCTTTCATAACTAAATTACCATAAATTTTTATTTTCCGACAGGGGGTATTGTAAGTTTCGAATGTTACGGAATTGTTACGGTATTGTCCTTTTTTCAATATTTTTTAGGATTTTTTTCGCTGTGGTTTTAATGAATTTCCACCGCAAAATGCGCAAAGAACGCAGAGAAATGAACTACTAAAAAGCTATTTTTGTTTTTTATTTTTTCTCTTTTATTTTTCTTAGGATGTCCCAGTAAGCTCCTCTTGCGCCGTTTCGGATTGCTTCTACAAGTATGGTATTATCATTGTAATTGTGGTCGCCGCTTTCTCCTGCCGAAGTTTGTGTGATTTCGACCGTCGGCGGGAAAAACCTTTTATCATCGCCAATTAAATCGCGGACAAACTGTGCCGGTCTTTCGCCCAACAGGCTCGAGATGTAAAATGTCGGCTGAAAATAATCTATTGGCCCATCGTATTTTCTTTTGATATTCGGATTTTTTTCCGCAGGCCCTTCTGCTTCCACAATTTTTTCCATCGCAGTGCCGGAATAGATTCGCACTCCCAGCGGTGCGCCTGCGCAATCCGGATTTATTCTCTTTACGAAGCTTATCGTTTCCGCAACGGTCTGGGCACTCTCACCGGGTCCGCCAAGAAGCAAATCCAGCATAACTGTGATGCCGTTTTCCCTGCAAATTCTGACCGCCGTCGCGATATCTTCTTTCAGATACGGCTGATGGTAGCAGCCGAGCATAGCATCATTCGCAGCATCAGTCGTAAAATCGATTCCGGCGCACCCCGCCTTTTTCATAACTGCTGCAAGCTCGCTATCGAACGGCGTTATTGACATATAAGTGTACCATCGCACCTTCTCTCCGAGCTTTCGGCGGACGAATTCCTCGCACACCGCATAAGCATGCTCGCGCGGAATATTGAACTCGCAATCGCATATATGCAGGACATTTATTCCCATCTTCAGCAGCGATTGAACTTCATCCGCAACCTCCGATGGATTGCGGCCCCTTGACCTCGGCCCTTTCGCAATCGGGTCTGCGCAGTAAATGCAGGAGCGAAAACATCCTCTCTTTGTCTCTATGCCTGCCTGTCCTCCTTGAGCAAAATACGCCCTGTTATCGAAAATGTCTCTTGCAGCAGGCAGCGAAAGTTTTTGCGGCCAGGCTGGTTTGTTGGCGTAAATATTTCCATCTTGCCGCCAGATTAGACCATCGACATCAGCAAAATTTCTGCTGCCTTCGAGCTGCCGGTATAACTGCACAACAGCTTCTTCCCCATCGCCTTTGACTCCGAAATCTGCACCCGTGTATTCCACGATTTGTTTCGGATAAATCGAAAACCCTATCCCTCCGATTACGACAGCCGCATCTGTCATTTTCTTTATGGCCTTTACTGTTTCCGCAAGTTCCGGGACAAACCATTCTGCGCTGGGCCAGAAACAGTCATCGACATTCCTGAAAGATAAGCCGACCAGTCTCGGACTTTTCGATGCGAAATATTTTTTCAGCGCCTCATCAGGATTTTGTTCAAAGCACAGGTCCAGCACATCTGTTTCAATGCCCGATTGGCGTGCGACGCCGCCGATATATTCGAGGCCCAGCGGTCCTATCGGCGGTTTCATAAGGTTTGTATTAATAAGTGTAAGCACTGGTTTCTTTCATTTTCCTTTTTGCGCTGAATTTTATTTTAAACCCTCTTGCCCGCTCTCCCTGTTTTTCCTTTTCCTCTCGGATAGATAACCCATCAGTATCCCAAGCTCGAACAACAGGTACAGCGGTATAGCAAGTGCGAAAAGCGAAAATGGGTCCGATCCTGGAATAACAGCTGCCGACACGGTGATAATGCCGAGGATAACATACTTTCTGGCCTTGTGCAGAAGTTTGATTGGCATTATTCCGGTCCTTATTAAAAAGTAGATTGCTATCGGCGTCTGAAACGCAACGCCGAAAATAAGCATCAGCACTGCTATGAATGTCAGATAATTTGGAAAAGTGAAATTCGAATCTACTCCGAGATACTCCCTGTTAAAATACACCAGAAATTTTAAGGTTACGGGGGCTATAAGTAGAAGAAAAAGCAATGCTCCTGAAACAAAGAGTATTACAGAGAAGGGCACTGCCATATATACGAATCGCTTTTCATTCGAATAAAGCCCGGCTGAAATAAACATCCACAGCTGATAGAAAATCCATGGCGATGCAAGTATAATGCCCGCAACGCCTGCTAATGCCATATAACTGGTAAAGCCTTCAGCCGGAGAAAGGACCTGCATGCGGGCATCCTGACCCATTGCTGCGATATACGGCTTTTCTATAAAGGCAATGATCGCCTTGCCGAAGAAAAGACACAGCACAATTGCAATTACAAGTCCTCCTATCGAACGAATCAATCGGTGACGAAGCTCTTCAAGATGGTCGCCAAGACTCATCGAAGAACCTAAAATCTCCTCTTTATCGGGGGTATCGGCCATTTGGTTTCTAAAAAAATTGACCCGGAAAAAATTCAGTATGCCGCAAACTCTAATTCAGATTGCCTCAGTCCCTGGGCATGACTTAGTCTTTTATATCTTTAACGACATCGTCTTTGACTTTTTTGACATCTTCTTCTACTTCATCTTTTGCTTCTTTAGCCTCATTAATTCCTTTCTTAAATTCATGTAAACTCCTGCCCAGACTCCGGGCAAGGTCAGGAAGCTTTCTGCCGCCGAAAATTAAAAGAGCAATTAGAAGTATCCACAGCCAGTCAAGGCCCTGAGGCCAGCCTATAGCCAGACAATATTGAGCAATATCAGTCATTTCGTACTCCTTATTTTTAAGATAATCCACATTATAGTGCTTAGGTCACTATTGTGTCAACAAAGACTATTAGAGAAGATGAGAATATCAACTTTTATCTCGTTGTTCTCTAAAAGCCCCTGCACAGTGTATATTTGCATCTATAAAGGCATTATACCTCCTCGATTTTCGATTAAAAAATACGCAGACTGACGAAATTTGCCCCAATAGAACCGCAAAGGTAACTTTGTCAACAAAAATCTCGAAAAATCGAATAAAAATCGCTATATCAGCAATTCCTAACCCCTTATTATGCAAGCACATACAGCCAAAATACCCCCCTATGTAAAATTTCTGCCAAAAAATGCGAATTTCTCTTGACAAAAAACAACCCCTGTGGTAGTCTAAAATCGGTAAGCAGGTTAATAAATTATCATAATTTAGTGCGTTGTTATTATAAAAGTCATCATTAAGTATCATATCGTAAACCTGCCTGCCTGGTTAGGTCCATTTTAAGACGCATTTATGTTCGGTTTTAAGCTTCAAAAACCTGCTCTTTGTGTTCTTTGATAAAATGGCTGCTCTCAGGCAAATAAAATTAGGTTTAGAGATCCGCAACATTTAACTGTCTTTATTCTTTTTCTCTTAAGAGTGGGTCATAAACGTCGAGCCTGAAAGCCGCCGGGCGGATCTCGAAAGAGTTAAGGAGTAAAGAAAATGAAAACGAAAGGGTTTACTTTAGTGGAGCTGCTTGTTGTGATTGCTATTATTTCGATGCTGATGGGCATCCTGATGCCGGCTCTCGCAAAGGCAAGAATAATTGCCCAGCGGGTCGTCTGCGGTGCTCATCTGCGCGGTGCAGGCAGCGCGTTGATGCTCTATGCAAACGAAAACAACGGTAAATACGTTCGGGCAGGCGGTATGCAAAGCAAATGGGGGCCAACGAAAAAATGGAATGCCGCCGGCACACCCGCACTTAAGCCCGAAGAAGAGGCTTTCGGCTTGTACCCGAACAACTTGGCGACCATTGGAGCAAATTTCTATTATCTCATTAAATATGCCGATGCCCCCGCGAAATTATTTCTCTGCCCGGCAGATGGCGCAGCACGGGAGTTTAAACTCTCCAACCCCGAATACCGCGGAACAGTCCCCAATAATGACACCACCGCCCCCTGGGATTTCGGCACAGCCCCCCAAAAACATTACAGCTATGCCTACCATTCGCCTTTTAGCGGAGTATTGATGGGCACCATAAGTCCCGCTCCGAACGCGCCGGCAGGCAATCGTGCTTATCAAATGCCTCTCGCTGCGCAGGGTCCTGAGGCATATTTCCCCCTGAACGCTGCCGGCGGCCCAGGTATGGCAGTTATGGCCGACAGGAATCCTTATATCGCACTTGCATATGACAATACCTGGGATTCTTATGTATGGAGAAACCTGCCCGCTGCCTCGAAAGAAACCGAAAAGTGGGGCAACTCCCCCAATCATAAAGGCGACGGCCAAAACGTTTTATTCAATGACAGCAGCGTGGTTTTTGTAACCGTCCCGTATTGCGGCGTCAACGAGGACAACATCTATTCCCTCGCAGTGCCCGGAAGGGCTGTTCAGGTAGGCGTTGAGCCTTGGGATGTCTTTGGACCAAATGTTGTCCCGCAGAGCAGGACCGATTCAGTCCTCATCAACGAAGGGCTCAAACAGGGAAAAATTGCATTAAGCGGCAAGCCAGGAGTAGGAAGGATACGATGAGTGATTTTCAATATAATAAAATCAGGAAAGGAGGTGAGCTGGAAAAAATAGAGAAGTGTTTGTGCAAAAGAAATTGAATGGTATTATTAAAAAAATTTATTTAGGAGAACATAAAATGAAAAAGAAAGGTTTTACATTAGTTGAGCTGCTGGTCGTGATTGCGATCATCGCGCTGCTGATGGGCATCCTTATGCCTGCTCTGGCTCGTGTCAGGGCACTCGCTCAGCGCGTCGTTTGCGGCACGAACCAGTCCAGCGCAGGAAAGGCTATGATGCTGTATGCCAACGAGTATGGCGGCAAATACGTTCGGGCAGGCGGCATGAATAGCATATGGGGTGCAGGTCCTGGAAATAATTGGGCCATCAAGGCCCCTGCCAGAGAGTCGGATGCTTTCGGAATGCCTCCGGGCAAACCTGCAACAATCGGCTCGCATTTCTATTACCTCATTAAGTATGCAGACGCTACTCCCAAGATTTTCATTTGCGGCGGCGATGTCGGTGCAAGAGAATTTAAACTTTCCGACCCGGTTTACCGTCCGGCAGCTGCAGGTATTAATAGCGACCTGACACTGGCCTGGGATTTCGGCAACTCTCCTCAGCAGCATTACAGCTATGCACTGCAGGTCCCGTTCGGCGCTCCCGGCAGCCAAATGGGATATTTCCCCCTGACCTCATTGAGCGACCCCGGAATGGCTGTTATGGCAGACAGAAATCCATATCTGGCTTTGACTGTTGAGCAGGGCGTTGAATCGTATGTTTGGAGAGGCAGCGGCGGTTCGAAAGACACTGAAAAATGGGGCAACTCTGTCAATCATAAAAGGGAAGGACAGAACGTCCTCTTTAATGATGGGCATGTCTCCTTTTCAGATGTGCCCAACGTCGGTGTTGACGACGACAATATCTATTCGATACAGAGTATTAGCTACCCCGTCGAGGTGGGAACAGAGCCCTGGCCGAATTATGGCGGCGGCGTTCTGCCTCTTACCAGGACCGATTCGGTCTTGATAAACGAAGGTTTGCAGCAGGGTGATATTTCGACAAGTGCAGCACCCCCGCCCAGTTGATGTAAAAAACATCTGTTGACAAATAAACGGCCCTGCACTTTTTGCGGGGCCGTTTTTATTTTTAAAAAGCCGGTTCGAACTAAACCTGTCGGTGCGGGTACTGATTTACTTAAGCGGCATAAATTCTTTTTGTCTTTCACTTGATTTTATGATAAAAAATACCTCTGTTTACCGGAGTAACAAAAATGGGAAAATCGCTGTTATATAAAATACTTGCTCAACACCTGGTTGAGGGTAAGCTCTCTGCCGGGCAGGAAATAGGCATCCGAATCGACCAAACCCTTACTCAGGACGCCACCGGTACCACTGCCTTCCTGCTTTACGAATCGATGGGCAACGGAAAAGTCAAAACAGACCTTTCTGTCAGCTATATCGACCACAACGTAAGCCAGTTCGGACCCGAAAACCACAACGACCATTTATACCTCCAGACAATTACCGCAAAATGCGGCGTTTATCATTCACGCGCCGGCAACGGTATATGTCACCAGGTCCACCTCGAGCGATTCGGTAAACCCGGCGCAACACTCCTCGGCAGCGACTCCCACACGCCGACTTGCGGCGGCATAGGCAGCCTTGCTATCGGCGCAGGCGGTCTCGATGTCGCAGCTGCAATGGCAGGCGGGCCGTTTTACCTCCAGTGCCCGAAAGTGCTCGGCGTAAAACTTACAGGAAAACTTCCGCCGTGGACTGCTGCCAAAGATATTATTATTAAGCTGCTCGGTATTCTTGCTACCAAAGGCAATGTCGGATGGGCAGTCGAATATTTCGGCGATGCACTTTTAGCTCTCTCCGCGCCTCAGCGTGCGACCATAACAAATATGGGCGCTGAGCTTGGCGTTACAACAAGCATCTTCCCCAGCGATGAGCAGACAAAAAAATTCCTCACCGCGCAAAAAAGAAAAAAAGATTTCAGGCCGTTGGCAGCAGACAGCGACGCAGCCTATGACCGCGTCATTGAAATTGATTTGTCTTCTCTCGAGCCGATGGCAGCCTGTCCCTCTTCGCCGGACAATGTGAAAACCGTCAAAGAAATTGAAGGCCTCCCCGTTCATCAGGTGGCAATCGGAAGCTGCACAAATTCGAGCTTTACAGATTTGATGCTCGTCGCAAAGGTTCTTAAAGATAAACGCATCAACAGTATGGTTGAGCTTGCAATTTCCCCCGGCAGCCGGCAGGTCCTCGAGATGCTCGCCGC
>Ga0105097_10000046_pt1 | contig 41517 bp, 62 predicted proteins | sample PPLLak12cMay2015_FD_87035 | JGI IMG/M metagenome (GOLD analysis project Ga0105097, IMG submission 87035) | Freshwater sediment microbial communities from Prairie Pothole Lake near Jamestown, North Dakota, USA - PPLs Lake P7 Core (1) Depth... | ecosystem: Environmental > Aquatic > Freshwater >...
GCGCCGGCCCAGCAAATGGGCAAAATAATAATGTTTTCCTGGAGGTATAATGGAGAAAATTGCTGTATGGTTTTCGTGTGGAGTTGCGAGCGCGGTAGCTGCAAAAAAGACACTTGAAAAGTATGGGGAAACCCATGAGATCAGGATTGTATATAATCCTGTGATTGAAGAAGATGAGGATAATTTAAGATTTTTTAAAGATGTGGAAGCCTGGCTCGGTGTAAAAATTGAAATAGCTACTAATAGGAAGTTTCCCAATGCCTCAGCAAAAGAAGTATGGGCGAAGAAGAAGTATATGTCTAACAAATACGGAGCGCCCTGTACACTAGAATTAAAGAAGGAAGCTAGGTATCAATGGGAACATTGTAATACTGTAGATTATCATGTGTTGGGCTTTACAGCAGATGAGAAGGACAGACACAGAAGATTTATTCAAAGTGAAAGATCAAATATCATTCCAGTTCTAATTGATGAAAAGATTACAAAGGATGACTGCTTTAAAATTATTCAAGATGCTGGCATTAGAATCCCGCGGATTTACACAATGGGGTATCCTAATGCTAATTGTATAGGATGTGTAAAAGCAACATCACCCACTTATTGGAATCACGTTAGAAAGATGCATCCAGAAGTATTTGCAGATCGTGCTGCTCAGAGTAGAGAATTAGGTGCTAGATTAGCCAGGCATAAGGGTGTGCGAGTTTTTCTAGATGAACTACCAGAAGATGCTTATGGTTACCCATTGAAGAAGTTGAAATTCGATTGCGGAATATTTTGTGAAGAGAAATAAAAAAGCCCCTTTCGGGGCTTTTTTAATATCCTTTAATTGTGTTTCGAATCTTTTCAAGTACTGTTTCAAGATCTTCGTTTTCTTCCTCTAGATCATAAAATTTGCTTTCTAAAATATCAAATTTCTTCTCTAACTTTTTGTATTCTTCTTTGGATTCCTCAAGGATGTGAGCCTCAATTTCATCATTTACATCATGTTCTGAATAGTCATCATATAAAGGCAAGCTGTTATCCCACTCAGCAAAATCATCTTCATTGATGATAGTTCCACTAGCGTAAATTCTATATTTCATTACCATTCTACCTTATATAAAGTCACAGGCCCTAAAGGTTCCTGAATATTAACAGTATAACCCAATATTCTAATCAAATAAATTTTTTGACGTTCTGTTAGTCTAACATCTTTGATTATAGATTTCCCTTGTGTTGCAAGATCTTTAATATCTCTAAATAAAGGTATTAGACTGGATCTTGTTAACTGTTCAACATAATGTCTTGCATCTTTTGCGTGCATTGTCTATCCTTAAATTGGTGGAGAATCGGGGATTCAAACCCCGAAGAACACCGTGCAAAGGTGTCAGTTTATCAATTAGCTTAATTCCCCATTGTTTGTTGGCGGAAAGCGGAGTACTCGAAACTCAACCTGGTTACCCAAGTCTTCTCGCTTAGCAGGCGGACCCAGTCCCTGACTGATTCACTTTCCATTATTCCTTCCATCCAGTTGCTATCAATCTTAAAATCCAGTAGATAACACCTAGTAAAACTATAATTCCAATTCCTATCCACATAGCTTCAATGTCCAAAATCTACTGCAATAACATCATTATATTGCTTATTCTCTTGAGCCTCACAATAGGCTTCATACGCATCTTGTTCTTTTTTAACCTGAGTATTAATCTCATCCCAGTCAAGAATCAGAGTACCATCCATATAGGCTTTATACTCTTGATACAATTCTGCTGCTTCCCGATCTAGTTCATAGTAAGGGATACAAGGAAAATAATGCAGTTCTGCATTAAAAACACATTCATCTACGGTATTTAAACCACAGAACTTACCCGTTAAAATGGCTGTGCGTAATTTCATTCATCACACTCCACAGGTTGAGTAAGGCGTGTATAAACAACATCTAGTGAACACCAACCTTTTAAACACCAGTGGGGCATACTGCCCACATTTGTGTGATCATGTACAAAAATGTACTCAAGCTTAATGGTATCATTATCTAGTGTGACTATAGAACCACGACCATTCTCTAGTGTTTCTACAGTTCCATTCTCTGAACGTATTGTTTGGTATGTATCAAAATAAAGTACATCCTGCCAAACATTATTTCCTAGAAATACAAAAGTCATACGTTCTGTACCAGCCCAAGTATAAAAATGAGCTAAACCTATTGTATTTTTATTAGTGAAAGATATATCTAAACCTCTTCCATCCTCTTGAGATGGATCGTACCAGTTGCCTGCCATGCAGGAATCTAGTGCGAAGGCGCCTGGGCTAATAGCTAGTAGCCCCGCTAGTAAAGTAGCTTTCATACCTTTTTCGTAACTCCACAAAATATACATCTAAACCATCTTTCAGTGATGGGGCCGATAGAGAAGTCCTCTACCCAGTAATGCTCACACTTCATTTTCTTCTTGAACCTCGTTTCGCACGCAGGGCATTTATCACCCAGCATACCATTAAAACCCATCAAACCACAAACGTGTTCTACCACGCTATCCTCCTAAAATTGGCAGGCCATGAGGGATTCGAACCCCCGTCAACGGTTTTGGAGACCGACACACTACCACTGTGCTAATGACCTATATTGTTCAGTGCGGGGTCATTCGGACTAATACAGCTTACAACCCCGCGTCTGTATTTGTCTTAAGTGGGACTGTCGGAATAGGTAGACAGTACATTAAACGTTAACTTGACCATCTGTAACCACTTAATGATTGGCGGATAGCGGAGGGCTCGAACCCCACCCACATTTCTGCAAGACCTGATTTTCAAGACCAGTCGCCGGCCATCCCAGCTGCTTCACTATCCATTTCTTTAATTTCAAAATCTACTTCATAGTCCACATCTAAATCATCTATAATTACATATTCTGGTGCTATACCAATAACCCCAATGTTACTATCAATTTCCTCTTTTAAGGCTCTTATCAGACGTTTGTTTAGGCGTGTCTGTTGTGCATCTGCTATTAAAGCACCACAAGCACTACACTCCGAGAAATGGTAAGCTACCCCATATTCCCCTTCTTTATATTCAAAGGTATTAATTCCAACTTTAGGAACTAAAGTTCCTTCAGTACATGCTGAACAAAATTCCATGTTTTCTCCTTAGCTCCATTAATACTTTCTATGTACTGATGGAACACTATCTAGAGCCTGACGTTTACGCTCTCTAGAAATAGCTAATCTCTTCTTTCTATTCCTTTTAGTAGTGGGCTTTTCATAAGTTTGTCTTTCACGAACTTCCTGAATTACCTCATCACATTTCTTTCTAAGAATAGACAGTGCTTTATTTACGTTATCATTCCTTACAATTACTTGCATAATGCTTCTTCTGTTACCTTCATTATATCTGCTGCTTCTATAGCTGAACGCTCTATACCACAGCTAATAGCTTGATAAACACAATACCACGGCAATACAAATACATATGCTAAACCAATAAATGGTGCTAGTAAAAATAAGCCAATAGCTTTTAAACGTGTCATAAATTTCTCCTGCTTGGACAAAGTCCTGGTTGCTAGAAGTGGATTCGAACCACTGACATTCACCGTATGAGGATGCTGTTCTGACCAACTGAACTATCTAGCAATATTTGGTAGCCCCGAATGGACTCGAACCAATAACCAAAGCCTTATCGAGACTCTGCTCTACCATTGAGCTACGGGGCTATAATTTGGAGGGGAAGACAGGACTCGAACCTGCATAAGAAGGGTTGCAGCCGACTACATAGCCATTCTGACACTTCCCCGTTAAATTGGTGGCGCTACTTTAGGTCTAAGACCACCTGCCTTACGAACAGGCCATCCCTGCGATCGCTCTTATTGTGGGATATTTTCACGCCATTGTTTTGGTGCTGAAGGGTGGGTTCGAACCACCTGTCTCTTCCTTACCAAGGAAGCGCTTATCCAGATTAGCATCACCAGCGTAAAGTAGTTTGATTCGTTACTTAGTGCTTTAACATTCCAGCCTGGCTGGGAGAAATACACTCTTTTCATCTGTTCCAAACTACTGTAATTTGGTGCCCTCAGAGAGATTCGAACTCCCATTCTAGCCTTCGTAGGGCCGGTACCTGTCCAGAGGCAAGGGCAATGAGGTGACCAGCCTCTTTTATAGTAATGGCAAAATAGCGAGTACGTATGCACAAGCTACTAAAACATTAGCTATGGTCGGTATTAAATGTCTCATGGCTCTCTCCTTATTAGGACTTATTTTAAAGCCGAACACTTAATAATCTTTTGGCAGGGAGAGTAGGATTCGAACCTACGGTACAGAGCGTCAAAGGCTCTTGCCTTACCACTTGGCCACCTCCCTAGAATTTGGAGCATCCGCAGAGAATCGAACTCTGTTAATCAGCTTGGAAGGCTGAGCATCATCCAGTTAAATGTTTCGGACACTTAATAGAACTCCCGTGTGGTGACACACCCCTACTATTCCACCCTTGGAGACGTCCCGTGCCGTATGTTTCAAGGAGTTCTAAGTTTTAAATTGGTACCCCGCACAGGATTCGAACCTGCACTCCGAAGAACTGCGTCCTAAGCGCAGCGTGTCTGCCGTTCCACCAACGGGGCATTGTTTGTTTGGTAGCTAGAGAGAGATTCGAACTCTCGATCCCCTTCGGGCGTGGGATTTTAAGTCCCATGTGTATGCCACTCCACCACCTAGCCATAATTTTATTTTTATACTTCTAATTTTCAAATATATTATAACAGAATTTATAGCAAATTGTCAAGATTTATTTTTAGATGATCTTATGTAAACTTATTGAATAAGACCCAGAAACCATCTGTGCATTAATATTAAATGCCAGGGATAATGTATCACCCACTTTTAAAATCCCATCACCTACCTGGATTAATCCAACATCATCAGGGTCTAGCCATTCACCTGTTTTTGCCTCTAAGAAAGTGACTACATAGTTGCCATCTTCTTGCTTGATGCCATTTATAACGTACCATCTTTGAGTCTGTATAACTCCATGAGTAAAATTATATGGTCTGGGCCCATGTGAGTACATAATAGATGTAAAAAAGTCTACTATAGAACCATCTGGCATAACCATTTTATCAATAAACTGACAGGTTATACCTTCACCAGTTCTGCCCGTGCTCTCCCAAGCCCCATCTAATGGATTGGCGAGAGCCGGCGCCGTCCTCGTGATTTCAAAACCACCACGACCCTGGGCTCCAGGCAAGTTGAAATTAAATACACCTCTTTCTTGGTCATAGAAATATAACTGCCCTCGACCAACTAGAAGTTCTTTGGCTTTAGTAGGATCATTCCAATCCCCCTCTACCATAGTAATAAGATCAAATTCTTCTATAGCGTCACTCATTTGAGTATTAAACATATAAAATCTTCTAGATCTTTCTCTCTCATTGAAAGTATACCAATAACCTATCAGCCTATCAATCCCATACATATCTTTTATGGCTTTAATGAATAATCCCTGGCCATTGTAATAATTATTATGCCAGAAACCACTATGCCCATATTCAAGAAATACTCCAGGTATCTTATCAGGAAACCCAATTAAAATAGGACTATCTACAATAACATCATTTAAATCAAATAGAATGTTGATCTTTGCCGTTTCATTTTTATAGTCTTTATATTCGACAACAACATTGTTAAATAACTTTTGAATCATTCCTACCTTCATGTCAGGTATATATCTTGCAGAATGATTATCTTGTGTTCTCTCTTGGATATATAATATACTAGGATCAGTAGTCGGTATGCCCGCGGGATATAAAGTACCTTGGCTCTTTCTTAGCGTTAAGTGAACATCATTATAACCTACTTTTCTAACAATAATATGCTGCCACTCCTTCGGGTGCATACCGATTCCTGGCATCTCGATAGGCACAGCAAATACTTGTTGGCTAGTCTCAACTACTAAAATCTCTCTATCACTTTCTACGTTCAGAGATACCAAATGAGGACTAGATAAACCTCTAGCAACTGTAACTGAGGACATAACATTAGTATGATCCCCATATTCAGTCCATTCACCATTATCCCAAGTGCCTGCATGGTGCAACCCAAGATTATGACCAAATTCATGTATAGCAGTTTTTACATTGCAGGAGTAGTTTAAATAACATACTGCATAATTACCACCTAAGGTGGCTTGGCCACAAAGAGTTTGTGAGGTACCTCCATGTACCATGAAGTAATTAGGCACAAACCCACCCATATCATGGGTCTGCATATAATTACGCATATCACCTTTAGCATAATATGGAGGATGGGTATTCTCCTCACCTTCCATTACATATGCACGAACTTGTACATCCCAAACATTTCGGCAGTAATTTCTCCAATACTTCTGTACTTCAGCAGCCCTTTCTATTTCTTTTTTTAAGGCTTCAAGTTTATCTTGATCTGAAGTTCCAAAAGGAACCTGCCTAAATATTGCTAGATGTACTTTACGCATAGAGATCAACCTTTTTATAGGGTGCAGGTAAATCAGGAACTATATACCTACCCGCTTGTTCATCTACACTAAGATGAATCTTAGTATTTAGAGGAACAGAGGTTTCTGGGTTAACAAATGTTACTTTGGTATAGTTATTTTGTTCATCTTCGAACCAAAATACATTTTCACCTGTTATAAACATTAATACGCCTGTTACTGTTTTCATAATTTCCTTAAATTGGCACCCCGAGAGAGACTCGAACTCCCGACCCCAAGCTTAGAAGGCTCGTGCTCTGTCCTGCTGAGCTATCGAGGCGTTGCTGTTATTGGTGCTTAGGAGTGGAATCGAACCACTGACACAAGGATTTTCAGTCCTCTGCTCTACCGTCTGAGCTACCAAAGCTTATTTTAAATCGCCTGTATCCGAGTCGAACAAGTCGAACAATTCGTACATTGTACAGCGTATAAGATCGGGATCATAGGCGTATCTTATTTTTTCTACTATTGTTTCTACTTTTCTTATTCTATCAGACAAGTTATACCAGTCTCGCGGGGTTACATGTCCTATACCCATTCCGCCTCTAAGGGCATACAATGCATCAGTCATACAATTTCCTTTTTATAAAATTTGTGGCAAGTATAATCCGAAGGGGGATAAAGTTTAGAGCTTTTAACACACTCACGCAATATTATGCGATCCATAAAATTAGTGCTGAAACCTGGAATAGTAGTTAATATATAATCCCCCATATTCCAGTATTTACAAGTACCACATATTTTTTCCATATTCTATCCTTAATTTGGTGCCCCAGCGAAGAATCGAACTCCGGACAAACTGCTTACAAGGCAGTTGCTCTACCAACTGAGCTACAAGGGCAAATTCTTCTTCTATTGGCGCACGTCTTTTGTTAGCAAAGGTGCGTCTATTTCTACAATAATCACAGGAACCTCCATGACGACAAGACGAATCGAAGTTCCTTGAATCATAATAAGGTTTACGGCGATCTTTACCGCGACCTAGTTGGTTATCAAAAGCCATAATAATTTCTCCATTAATTAATATGTCATTTTGATATCCTTAAATTGGTGCTTCTTGCTGGTTACGATCCAACTGCCTCCGCTTTGTAAGAGCAGCGCTCTCCCGATTGAGCTAAAGAAGCGAATTTGGCGACTCCCACGGGATTCGAACCCGTCTGTCTCCGCCGTGACAGGGCGGCATCTACACCTAGCAGACCCGAGAGCCGAAAGTTTAATTTTTTACTTAAAATGTCTCTTTTCAGAATATTATTATATCAAAAAAACCGTATTCTGTCAAGATTTATTTGGGGTTTACCTATTTTTAAATTTCCAATTACATTTAGTAAGATAAGCAACTTGTTTTATGATTTCAGGCAATTTACGGCCTGGCAGAATTTTATACAGTTCTTCTTTACTAAGAACATAGTAATAGTCTCGGAGCAAAAAGTTCTCCGAATCTTCCCAAGATTTTTCTGTATATTTTTTCATATAACTATTATACTTCAAATTGAGGAATTTGTCAAGAATTATTTTTTACCCAAGTGCCAGGCATTTTCACTTTAACATTGCTAAAAACAGTTCTTGACTTTCATGTCGGCGTCCTGTATAATATATTTATATAAAAATGAATAATACATTTTATTATTTAGTGGAGGAAACCGGGCTAAAACCCATTCAATGGAGAAAGATTTGATAACACCAATAATTATAAGTTTCTTGATCTGCATGAGTTTCAGCAGTTATCAATGCTGGAAATTGGGTAAGCGCCAAGGAATTCACGGTACTCTAGACAATCTAACGGCAAATGGATTGATAGAGATCGAGGAATAGTACAAAAGTAATGTATTTTAAAAATAGTACAAAAGTAATATAAGTTTGAAAAGCATACTCTTTAAGGTTTGGCTATTACCAGCGTAGCAAAAATAGCGACAGAGTATGTTTTTATAAGTAAAATAAAATCTAGTAGTCCTTTAAGCTGGCTAAGTGGGATAATGGAGTAAAAGCCTATCACCACCCAACTACTAGATAAACATATTCGTTGACGGAAAATTAAAAGTCTTGTGGAAGGCGGTTCGATTCCGCCCAGCTCCACCACAAGTGCATTGAAAACCTCAGAGATGGACTGAGGACGAACGGGTATATGATTGGTACCAGTTGTATATCAAACAAACACAATGCACTTCTGATGGGGCTGACCAGGCTTCGACATGGGATAAGTAGATTAACCTGAGAATCGGCAATGCTAAAGCCGTGGAGCGAATCGAACTACGAAAGCGATTCCAAAGAAGCAAACTAAATTTAACTGACAATACAACAGTTACAGAGAAGAGCGCTTTCCCATCATTTGACGATGATGAGGATTTCGCCATGGATTTTGCTCTAGCAGCATAACCAACTCGGAGGTGAGCCACGGCCTTCTTACCAAAGCGTGGCACAGAATTAAGGAGAAAATATGTGGGGAGCGTTACTAGGTTTAGGAACTAAAGCAGTCCCAGTATTGAGAAAATACTGGCTTTATATAGTAGTAGCTCTACTATTTTCTGGGTGGCTGATATTTACTATAGTATTATATAACAATAATCAGGATCTTCATGAGGATATAGGAAAGTCTCAAGCAGCAATTACACTCTGTATTTCAGAACGTGCAACTATGGATGAAACTTTAAAGAAGTTGAAAACCGATTTAGCTGCTACACAAAAGCTTAATGAAGAGTACAAAAATAAAATAACAGAAGCAAATAAGGAAATAGCTGATCTAGAGGCTGATTTAGCAAATAGCGATATAGATGTTACCCCTATTCCTACGAATTGTGAAGAGACATTCAAATGGATGTTCGAGAGGATTCAAAAATGAGAGCAATATTTCTAGCACTATTGTTAGCAGGCTGTGCACCTCAAATTGTTTATAAAGATAGAATTGTGGAAGTTCCTACTATTATAATGGAAAAATGCCCGAATCTACCTATTATAGCAGATTTAGTATTTTCTACAGATAGCTTAACTGATAAATCCTCTAACCAAGACATTGCACGTGCATATGCAAAAGATGTAGAAGCCTGTCATATTAAGGTGGAACAGTATAAGGCTGCATTAAAGGTGCAGAATGATTAATGGATATAGCAAGACTGCATGAAGATCTTAAAAAAGATGAGGGAGTCATATACCATATATACCTAGATCATTTAGGGTATAAGACATTCGGTGTGGGACATTTAGTTTCCCAGGTATCAGACCCAGAGTGGGCCTACCCAGTAGGTGCCTCAGTAGACTATCAACGGGTGCACGACTGTTTTGCCGAAGATGTAAAAACAGCCATAAATAACTGTCAAAGATTATATGGAGAACATTGGAATCACTTTCCTGATATAGTACAAGAAGTATTAGTTAATATGATATTCAATCTGGGATATGCAGGTTTAAATAAATTTGTAAATATGAATAAAGCTATAGATCTGGGAGATTGGGCCCAGGCTGCGAAAGAAGGTCGTAATAGTAAATGGTACCGCCAAGTCCCTAATCGGGCGGAAAGATTAATGAGAAGATTGGAAAATATATGAAAACAGAAGAAGTATTTAGTTGGGATAATTTTGTAAAAGCTCTAGAAACTATAAAAGACATGGCACCCGAAGAGGTAGAAGCAGCAGCAGAAGCTGCAATAAAACAGTTAAATGATATATTAAGCGAAGTCTTTACCCCAGAAACATTAGAAGAAGCAAAGTCAATTTTAGAACAATTTTTTAGCCCGGAACTTATGGAACTACTAACATTACCCCCAAATATGACATTTGAACCTATAAATCCTGTGGAACTATTACCAGGTAGAACTTATGTTATAGAGACAGAACATCATTTAAATGAGAAGGCAAAGGATAGATTATTATCAAAGTTACATTTTGATACTCGTCCTTTAAATTGTAGATTTATTATACTAGATGGCGGGCTAAAAATAGCCAGGGGATAAAATATGACTGGGCCTCCAAGACCTACAAGAAAGACAACTATTAAATGGAAAGATTTAGATATAAGGTTAGCAAAGTTCTTTGATCGTTGTGCCGAACCTGGAATAATTCCAGATGAGGAGTTTGCCGAGATTAGTGGGCTGGTATTTTTTGACACAATATATGCTTTGTATGGACTATCTGGAATAGAATATATCATGAAGCATCAGGTGGAAGCAAATGAACCTACGAAAGTTGAAAATATTTCTTGACTCGATTCTATTTATTTGCTATAATATGTTTTTGAATTGGAAGAAAAATGATAATTTCTAATAAAGAATTCTATGTAGAATACAGTATGATGCGAATGGCCTATCAAATAGCCGCTATAACTAAAATAGATGGCAAGGTTTATTTAGCCAAACCAATAGAATTCGCTGAAAAAGAAGATAGAGTATATGATACTAAAAATGATTGGATGCTATTTCTTAAACCTGAAGAAGCTCAAAATTTAATGGATGAACTATGGTCTGCTAGAATACGTCCCAGTGCTAAAATTCGAGAGCCTGCTAATGAACAGGCTCGGGTTGAAGAAATAAAATGGTTGAGAGAAACTGCTGATCACTTGATGGGGAAGCATAAAAAATGAGTAGTGTAAAACTAATAGGAATAACACAACCAGATCCCTCCACCGGGTGTGAGACAGCGGCTGAACTCGTAGCCTACGCTGCTAGAGTCAGCAATCCGTCAAATCAAAACAATAAAGATACTTCGGCTAAATTGCTGAAGTATCTTATTGAGCATAAACATTGGTCACCATTTGAGATGGTGAGTTTAACCCTGGAAATTAACACGACTCGTGATATAGGGCGTCAAATTTTAAGGCATCGCTCGTTTAGTTTTCAGGAATTTAGCCAAAGGTATGCAGAGGCTACATCATTTTTAATTAGAGAAGCTAGATTACAAGATCCTAATAATCGTCAAAATAGTATTGATACCGAAGATCTTGATTTAATAGATGACTGGGCTGCGGTGCAAGATGAAGTTTTAGATGCTTGTACCGAAGCTTATACTTGGGCTTTAAGCAAAGGCATCGCTAAAGAACAAGCGCGAGCTGTTTTACCAGAAGGCTTAACACAAACTACTATGTATATGGCCGGAACTTTACGTTCTTGGATTCATTACTGTCAATTACGTTGCGGTCCTGAGACTCAGAAAGAGCACAGAGAAGTAGCAAATCAATGCTGGAAGATAATCTTAGAGCATTTCCCTTATTTTGAGGATTTAATATGAGTTATTTTGCATTAGCGGTATTTCTATCAATAGCAATAACATTAGCTTTAGCTATAGTAGATAGACCAGAAACAAAAGATAAAGAAATCCTTATAGGGCTAGCCCTAGGATTTTTATGGCCTTTAACTTTTATAGCTTTTGCATTTTTTGCTTTTATAGGGTGCTTAGTTATTCTTGCTGAGGCAATATTCGATTGATGTTAACTTTTAGCATACTTTTAACTATTATGTGGATAGTATCCATAATCATAACTGTATATTTCGCTATAGGAGTAGACGATGAGCAATAAAGCATCCATAGATGTAATCAATGAACGCGTGCGTCAACTCGAAGGCGAAGAGTGGGACTATACTCATGATGACCAATATACCCGTAGGGAGCTGTGTAGAGCAGCCATAGCTTATGCAGATGATGATGGATTAACAGACCCTGTAGATTGGCCTTGGGGTAAAGATGATTGGAAACCCAAATCATATAGAGAAAATTTAGTTAGAGCCGCAGCATTACTAATCGCAGAGATTGAGCGAATAGATCGGCTAAGTAATACAGAGGATAATTAATGTCTGAATTGAGAAAGACTGGATTGAGTAGAGAATGGGCAGAAGATTGTTTAAGATATCACAATAGGATTTTAACAGGAGATTACCTTCACTGGTGTGAAGATCAAGATGGATTACCGATTGATGATACTTGTGATGAAATGAAATATTGTACTTGTTTTAGTATGGGAAAATCAAATGAATGAACTAGAAAAAGAAGCCGTAAGAGTAGCAATAGTTGATTTATTTAACTTACATAAGCGAACCCTAGAAGCTATAGCCGAAATGGCCTTAGATATATCCAACGCCCTTTCTATTATAGAGAAACGTTTAGACAATTTAGAGCATTATGACTGAAATTAAAGGAAAATCAGATGCATAAAGATTACATAGGTTTAGGTTTAGAAGCAAATTGGGCTAGGGATTGTATGAAGTATTATGGCCATGTTCTTAATGGAAAAATGGGACATTGGTGTTGGGATTGGGATGAACTTCCTGTAGATGAAACTTGTAAAGAGTTTGAAGCTTGTTCTTGTTTTGAAGGTAGGGAGGAATAATGGATTTTTTCTTGGGAGTAGTAACAGGACTGCTTATTGCAGTCGTAGCCTTTATAATTTGGCTGTATGATATAGCGAGAAAATAATGATAGCATTTGCTTGTGGCGTTTTATTAGGCGCAGTATTAGGAATCTTAGGAATGGGTATATGGACAGAGGAAAAGATCTTTAAAGAAAGGGAGGCCTCTAGATGATAGATATGATTAATCACCCACCACATTATAATAACCACCCCTCGGGTGTGGAGTGTATTGAAATAACTAAACATATGAATTACTGTTTAGGTAATGCAATAAAGTATATCTGGAGGGCGGATCTAAAAAATGATGCTGTAGAAGATTTAAAGAAAGCTATATTTTATTTGAATTCGGAGATAGAGAGAAGAAATGGCACGAATAAAGAAGAAAGACCACGAGAAATTGACTTCCCAGAATATCCGACATGTAATAAATCTGTTGCAGCCGAAGGATACTTCAAAGCCTATAACGAAAAAAGAGGCGTGCGAGATTCTGAATATTAGTTATAATACAACTAGATTACAAAGGATTATAGATGAGTTTATCGACCAAGAAGCTTTCGTGGCCTCAAGAAAAGCAGAAAATAAGGGAAAAAGAGCCACTAAAGAAGAGTTGGCTCAGATTATTACAGAGTATCTTAAGAGCGAATCAATTTCGAATATTGCCAAGAGTTTATATCGCAGCGCAGGATTCGTCAAAGCTGCGATTGAAAGAATTGGAGTTCCTGTACGCCCTAGTTCATCAGAAGCCAGGTCTCACATTTCCCTCTTACCAGAAAGTTGTATTGGAGAAACTTTTAGAGAGGGAGAAATAGTATGGAGTGCCAAGTATCACGCACCCTCAATAATTAAAAAGGCAGTACCCGAGAATAGATACGATTGCACCGTTTATCAAATTTATGTAATTGAACCAACGGATTCCGCGGGCACATATTTTGAATATGTTACAGGGGGTGGATTTTTCGCATATGCACCCGCCTATGATCTCGGAAAACTAGAACATCTAAAGGAATATGGGGTAGATATCTCGAAGATCTAAAAAATAGTAGTTGACATTTTGTCAAAATTGATTTATAATATTTATTCAACATGGAAAAAAGGAACTAAAAAATGGCTTGGACACAAGAACAAAAAGATGCAGTAGTAGAGGCGTATGTAGCAGCAAAACCAACCCCAGAGAATTCAATGGACATCGTGAAGGATTTGGCTGAAGAGTTTGAACAGTCACCGAATGGTGTACGTATGATTCTTAGTAAGGCTGGTGTGTATGTAAATGTAGGCAAAGCAGCTCCATCTAAGAACCCAAAAACAGACGCAGCAAAAACTCCTAGAGTTTCGAAGTCTGATTCACAAGAAGCATTGACTGCGGCAATTGAAGCTGCTGGTGGTACTCCTGACGAGGAAATTATCAGCAAACTTACGGGTAAGGCAGCCGTGTATTTTACCAGTGTTATCAACGCTATCGTTGCAACTACTGAGTAATTATAATAAAATAGCGGGGTTGAAAGATCCCGCTATTTTTTGCGCATCCAAAATAATGACCTAGAGCGTAGCAGAGTAAAGGATTTTACCACACTACAACAAGGAAACGATGTGAAAAAAGAAGAATTAAGATCACTTATAGAAGCCGCTGGCGATGCAACAATAACTTATAGGAGTCAACAGTCTAATAAGTTGAAATATAATGTATGTACGCTAGATTTTTCAACGCCGCATATAGCAGCAAAGAGGAATCGGGCAAAGGAAACTCCAGACACATTATTAATGTTTTGTTGGGATACAGACTCGTATCGCTTACTAAATCCAGAAAGTGTAGTCAAGGTTGAACCCTTATCTGATACCTTGAAGAATACATAATGGACTTTACATCACCAGCAATATATGAAAAACTGATATACTTTGATGAGGCTAAACAATTACAATTAAGACTCTCCATTAACACGTTTAAAGGAGTTGAGTATTTAGCAATACGCAAGTATTATCAGGATTTTCTTACAGAGGAATGGATGCCATCTAAAGAAGGTGTTACCATGCCTCTGGACTTTGACAACTCTCGAAATCTTTTTGAAGCCCTGGTGGAGATTATCTCCCTGGCGGAATCACAAGAGGTCATTGAAAAGCAATTTGGAGACCTAATAAAAGGACTCTACGTGAAATAAGATCTTGACTTTCTAAGTTATATAATATATAATATATTATAATTTAGAAAAATAGGTAATTAAATGAAAGACTTTTTAGATACAGCATCTAAAGCATATTATGAGGGTAATCCTATAATATCAGATGCAGAATTCGATATTTTAGCGAGTCATTTTGATTATAAAGATGTGGGTTACAAAGTAACTGGGGGAATACCCCATTACTACCCAATGTACTCGCTTGACAAATGTTACGATTTAGATAATGCTCCACTAGATTTAAATGCGTGTGTTGAAACACCTAAACTAGACGGGGCAGCAATTTCAATTCTGTTCGTTGGCGGAGAGCTATCACTCGCACTAACCCGAGGGGATGGCAAGTTGGGGCAAGACGTTACTGAAAATGTTAAATGTCTTGTTCCCAACACAATGAAACGCAAAGGTATAATTCAACTTACTGGTGAAGTTATCGCCCCTTCTAGTATTGAAAATGCTAGAAATTATGCTGCGGGCGCTCTAAACTTAAAAAATATAGATAAATTTAAGACTAGAGACCTGACCTTTGTATTATATGATGTACAACCCAATCCCTTTGATACCTGGACTGAAATTATGGAAGTCTATGAATCTATGGGTTATAATACTGTACTTCATTTTGATATCTCTAAGTACCCAACTGATGGAACAGTGTATCGTTTAAATGGTGTGGCAGAATATGAAGCTATGGGCTTTACCGCCAAGCACCCCCGTGGCGCATTCGCACATAAAGTGCAAGCGGCGGGAATAAGGACTAAATTGCTAGATGTTGTATGGCAATTAGGTAAATCTGGTGTAGTTAGCCCCGTAGCAATACTAGAACCTATTAATATAGGTGGGGCAATAGTATCAAAGGCTACACTTCATAATATTAAATATATACAAGACTTAGGCCTGGAGATCGGATGCGATGTAGAAGTCATACGTTCAGGTGACATTATTCCACGTGTAGTTAGGAGAGTAGGATGAGTTTTTTTAAAAACAAAAGATTCGAAACAGTAGAACCAAATATGAGTATATCGTTCTCCCCCGAAGAAGTAGTAAAAGTAATGTCAGATTTAACTGTAACAGTAAATCTGACCCCAGAAGAGTTTAATCAATTTCGGAATTTTGTTAATAAATATAGAGGTGCTTGCCCGATAATGAAAGTATTAATTACAGATAATGCAGGCGGCTCTTACGAACTAACTAATTTTAGCCTCTTTCATGGTGGCGTTAACTTGATGAAGGAATGAACATGACAACAGCAATGTCTTATCTAAGTTTAGAAAATTGGGAAAGTGATGCTAAAGAAATGGGTCTTAATGTATTTTTTAATGGTTATGACCATTATATAGCTTACAGACCTAAAGATGCAGATTATGGTAGTTTTAACATTGAAACCCAGGTTGGAATACTTTGTTCCGACCCTCTTGAATATAAAGGTGTGAAACACACTGAATGGACTTGGGATTGGAAAGATGAATAAAATAATGTGGTGGGGTTACAGGCATTCTAATGGCTCAATCCAACTGAAGCGTTGGTTTGGAGATAAAGCAGATTATACTACAGATTGTGTAGGTAATCCTTTTGTAGCAAAGGTAGTCTCTCCTTTTGAGGCGGACACCAGGCTAATTGCTATGTTAGAGTTAGAAAAAAGATTGAAATGACATTAGAGGAGTAAATAATGGGATTTTTATTGGAAGACTTTTTTGAAGAATTATACCGCATTCTAACCAGTGATGTGAAAGCGTCCAAGAAGGTGGGCAGATTACACCACGCTATAGATAAAAATAAAAAGTACGCTATGGAATGTGGGGCGATACCTAGAATTAACCTGCCAAAAAATAAATCTTGACTTTTATCTCAAACTTTGAGATAATATAGTCTCTAAAAAAGGAAAGTATAGTGATAGAAATTAAAGCACCTGAGTTTTGCCCAAGCTGCAAGTCGAAGCTTGAGTGGACTAATAATCTTTTATTTTGCAGAAATAGTTCTTGTTCTACTAAAGTAGAAAAACAGTTAGAGCATTTTGCAAAAGAAATGAAAATCAAGGGTTTAGGCCCCGCTACTATTGCTAAATTAGAAATCTCTAGTATATCTGAACTTTATGAATTATCAGAAGAACAAATAGCAGAAGCTATCGGTTCAAGAGTATTAGCGAGTAAGTTATACGATGAATTAGAGAATTCCCTTGGTGCTAGTCTGAACAGACTATTACCCGCATTTGCAATACCTTTAGTTGGCACCACAGCATCTGAAAAACTGGCTAAAGTCTGTGATAATATCTATGATATAGATGAATGGACTTGCAGGCAGGCGGGATTAGGTGAGAAAACAACTAAAAACTTGTTAGATTGGATAAACAGTAATAAACTCTTAATAGAACTTCTTCCTTTCAACTTCAAATTTGAGAAGCCAAAAGCTACTGGTAGAGCAGGTATAATCTGCATCACTGGTAAGTTGAATAGCTATAAAACAAAGGCTGAAGCGCAAAAAGTTCTAGAATCTTTAGGGTATATAGTTAAACCAAGCCTAACTAAAGATGTAATGATATTAGTAAACGAGGGCGGCGTTGAATCCGCCAAAACCATTAAAGCCAGAGAATCTGGTGTAATTATAGTAACAAATCTTAAAGATTTCTTAGAGGAAAAATAGATATGACACAACCAAAGTGGACTGACGAGCGTACTGCAACCCTAGTATCGTTTGTTGATGATGAATCTCCTGTATCACAGGAAACCGTAGCAGGCGCAGCAGAAGCGCTTGAGTGCAGCACCCGTTCAATTTCTAGCAAGCTTCGTAAGCTTGGATATGAAGTAGAGCTTGCTTCTAGTAGCGCTACTCGCGCATACTCTGATGAAGAGGCCGCAACGCTAACAGCGTTTGTAGTTGACAATTCTGGCTTATATACCTATGCAGAGATTGCAGCAGGATTTGCTGGTGGAAAGTTCTCACCTAAGTCTATTCAAGGCAAGATTCTGTCTCTTGAACTGACTGAGCACGTTAAAGCGGCTCCAAAGCCAGAAGTAGTACGTACTTATACCCCTGAACAAGAGGCGGTATTTATTAAGATGGCAAATGCAGGTGCTTACATCGAAGCAATCGCAGCAGCAGTAGGTAAAGAACTGAGCAGCGTTCGTGGTAAGGCACTTAGCCTATTACGCGCAGAGTTGATCACCAACATGCCGAAACAAGAATTCACCAAGGATACCGCCCGTAAGGATGCGCTATCTGAACTAGGTGATATCTCTGGACTGACTGTAGCTGAGATCGCAGAAAAGATCACCGCTACTAAGGGTTCTACCCAGTCAGAGCGTGGTGTTAGAACCATGCTGACTCGCCGTGGTCTGAATTGCAAGGACTACAAGGGCGTAGATCAAAAAGAAAAAGCAGAAAAAGCTGCTAAATAAGAGTTAAGTAAGCAAAATAACAGAACCACCTTACAACAATAGGGTGGTTTTGTTCGCTTATTTATATGAGCGAGGTCGTCGATTTGGGACGCTAATATTCGGGGAATACATTGAATCTAATTAGTGCATTATTTAAACAAGTATTAGCGTGTCAAGACATGGACACCTGGGGAGGAGTACGTAAGCACTATCTAACCGCAGAATATCATACTTTGTTTGATGCAATAGACACACATTGTACCTCCTATCATACTTTACCAACCTTTGAAGATTTAAAGTTCTCTATTAGAGACGCTAATACCCGAGAAAAGTTGTATTCTATTGAAGCAGTTGAAGTAGAAGCTGATCCAGACCAGCTGCTCCTATATGTAAAAAATGAATATGCTCAAAGAGAAATTCTGGATAGATTAGAGAATTATGTAGAGAATTCAGTAGCTTTTGAAAATGCTGAGGATTCTCTAGCAGAGTTACACCAAATGGTTATGGACGTTGAAACTTTAGTGGAAGTAGAAAACCCTAAGGAAAGTATGCAACGTATCCAACTGTTTGAATCAGAAGAAGAATATAAAAAGATGTTTAAACTAGGTCTTAATGCCGAGTTTGACGCACAACATCAATTTTTAACCAGAGATTTAATCCTTGTAGGAGGCTATAGAGGTTCAGGTAAATCTATTACTTGTAGTAATCTAGCTAGTGATATGTTTAATATAGGTAGATCTTCAGTTACCTACTCTACTGAAATGGATCCGAGAGCTTGTCTAAGACGTATATGCTCTATTGGGGCCGGTGTTTCAAATACCAGGTTAAAGAACAGGAATCTAAATAATGCGGAGTGGGAAGAGGTTGCCAGATGGTGGGCAAGTAGATTCGCAGATAGTACAAAAGTAATAGAGTTTTATTTAGAACATAGAAACTTTGAAACTTTTCATGAAAAATTAACAAAGGAATGTGAACTTATTCCCAATAGACAGATAGATATAGTATATGACCCGATGTTAACTATAGGAAAAATTCAGGCCGATTTAGATAAGAAGTTAAGAAGTGGCATGGAGATAGGAGTAATCATAGTAGATTACTTAAATAAAGTTAAACTACATGCAACTCCGTCTAGACGAGGTGCCTATGACTGGGTTGAACAATTAGAAGTTAGCACAGCATTAAAAGCGATTGCAGCCACTTATGAAATTCCAGTGTTTTCACCTTATCAAACAAAGGTAGATGGAGAAGCAAGCTTCTCTAAAGGGATTCTTATTGACGCGGACGCAGTATATACTTTAGTTAGGCATAAAGACGAAGATCAGGCAATGACTTTTGAATGTACAAAAATGAGAGATGGTAAAATGTTAAGTTTTACCTCTTATATGGACTGGGATACTTTAAAGATGGGGCCATCCTCAGCTATAGATCCTAGAACTGTTAAGAAAGAAAAAGAGGATCTGAAAACAGGGGAACCTATTGAAGATCCACCATTTTAATTAGGAGTAATATATGACAATTATAGATGTAATCTTCGCCTCAGGAGTAGTAGCCTTATTGGGTATGGCAATAGTAATAATTCAATATCATTGGACTAAAGATAAGGAATAGGTATGAACTTTTATTTTGAAGATTGTTGGAATTATATATGTGAAATACTAGGATATTATAGTGAAGATGAAGATGACTCTGAAGAGGATTCTGAAGAGGATATCTTTTAATGACTGTAGAGGAACTATTACAATCTAAGGGTATTTCTTATGCTCCTCAAGGTGGAGACTTCGTAATTCGTTGTCTTAACCCAGAGCATCCAGATTTGCATCCTAGCCTTAGAATAGATAAGATAACAGGTATATTTAATTGTTTTTCTTGCGCTTTTAAGGGTAATATTTTCTCATTTTTCGGGGAATCAGTTGATCAGTTACAATTAAAACGAGACTCTTTAAAGAAAAAAATTAAAAATAAAGTCGCAGAAAGTATAGGACTGACCCTCCCCCTCGGGTGCGTGGCATACGAAGGCGATTGGAGAAACATCAAGCCAGAAACATATAAGAATTTTGGTGCTTTTCTCCACCACGCCCCCGAGTTTATCGGTAGAGTAGTTTTCCCAATTACTGATATTTCAGGAAGGATAACTGCTTTTAATGGTAGGCATATGTCTGGTGGGACACCGAAGTATCTAATCACCCCACATGGTGCGAGGATACCTCTGTTCCCCCAGGCTACTCCTATTATGGGTACTATAATTTTGGTTGAGGGTATCTTTGATATGCTCAATTTATATGACAAAGGTATGACTAATGCAGTATGTTGTCATGGTGCTCAAAATATAAACGAAAATAAATTATCTATGCTTAAAATTAGAGGTATTGATAGACTTGATGTATTTATGGATGGGGATGAGGCGGGCGAACAAGCCGCGGAAAAGATAGCTGGGTTATGTGACAAACTAGGCTTTAAACATAGAAACATACATCTTAAAGGTCAAGATCCTGGGGGTCTTTCAGAGGCTCAAGTAGAGGGGTTAAGGAAAAAGCTATATGTTAACTAAAAATCAAAAAAGTAAAGCACTTATTGCTATACAGGGAGTCCTAATAGGGGTAGTATTAAAAAGTCTATTAGTAGCCACTAACCCCACAATTATTGGTATAGGAATAGTTATACTAATTTATCTTTCAGCAGAAACAGTAAAAAGGATTATGAAAAATGACACGCATCGCTATAGTTGAGACTAAGCCATCAAGAAATGACTATAAAAGTCTATTCATGGGTAAGTTCAATTTCGATTTATATCACTTATGTTCCGACCCAAACCTTAAAAAAGTACTAAAGCGCGATTGTGACATAGTAATGAATCCAGATGATTATGACTGGGTTATTCTTATTGGTAGTGATGCCGCTAAGTTTTATACAAAAATAACTTCGGTTACTACTTACACAGGTAAAAAAGTAGACGAGAAGTATTTAATTACCGTTAATCCCGCAGCATTAGCATTCAATCCAGGTATAAGAACTAGCTGGGAGAATAGTAGGGATTCAATTATCGGCTATGTTACTGGATCTAAAGAGGATGTAGTAATTGATGATAGCCTGGCTTTAGGTATTACGGAAACTCATAAAGCTATTGCTTATATTAAGGCAGCTCTTGAGTACCCTTGCGATTATATAGCACTAGACTCTGAAACCACAGGACTATACCCTAGAGATGGTTATATGTTGGGGCTTTCTATTGCTTATTGCGATAAATTTGGTGCTTATATTAGTACTGAATGTTTGGATGATGAATGTGAAGAATTGTTACAAGAACTTTTTAATAAGAAAATTGTAATATTCCACAATTCTAAGTTCGACTTAGCTTTCTTTGAGTATCATTTCAACTTTGTTTTTCCGAGATTTGAGGATACTATGTTGCTGCATTATCTAATCAATGAGATGCCAGGCACTCATGGATTAAAAATGCTTGCCATGCAATACACTCCTTATGGAGACTACGAGAAACCGTTATATGATTGGATGGAGAGTTACAGAAAGCAACATGGTATTCTCAAAGGGGATTTTCGTTGGGGTGATATCCCTTTCGAAGAAATGTACACCTATGCATCTATTGACGCATTGGCTACATTTATGTTATACCACAAGTTTGTTAAGATTCTAGGTAATACTAGACTTAAGAATGTATACGATAAAATTCTTATTCCGGGCACAAGGTTTTTAACTGATATTCAAGATAATGGAGTGCCTTTTAATAAAAGTAGACTATTTAAGTCTCAAGCTTTAATGCAAGATGAGATTGATTTTGCTATAGCAGAATTATATAAAAACCCTAAGATTGCAGAGTTTGAGGCCTTTCAAGGTAAAGAGTTTAATCCTAATAGTGTAGTACAATTACGAAAACTATTATTTGATTTTCTTGGTTTGAAGCCTACCGGTAAGAAAACAGAAACGGGTGCGGCTTCTACAGATGCAGAAGTACTAGAGGAACTATCTAGCCAATCTGAAGTACCTGCTTTAATTCTTGATATTAGACAGAAGTCTAAAATCAAGAATACTTATCTGGATAAAATTATTCCACAGTTAGATGCAGATAGCAGATTACGTACAAGTTTTAATCTGTTTATGACAACTTCTGGTCGTCTGAGCAGTAGTGGTAAGCTTAACATGCAACAGTTACCCCGAGATAATCCTATCGTTAAAGGATGTATTAAAGCTCGCCCAGGTTATAAGATTGTAGCTCTTGATTTAGGTACTGCCGAAGTTTATGGTGCAGCTATTCTGTCTGGCGACAAAGCTTTAATGCAGATATTTAAAGAAGGCGGAGACTTTCATAGTGCGATTGCCAAGAAGGTTTTCAGACTTAATTGTGCTGTAGAAGATGTGAAAACCTTATTTCCTTTACAACGTCAAGCAGCTAAAGCTGTAACTTTCGGTATTATGTATGGTGCTGGTGCTAGAAAGATTAGTGAACAGGTAACTAAAGATTCTGGGAAATACTTTAGCCCAGAAGAAGCTCAGGAGGTTATTGATGAGTATTTCGAAACATTCCACAAATTACGCGATTGGATCGATACAAACATCAGGTTTATCAAGCAGAACGGTTTCATTTATTCATTCTTCGGTAGGAAACGCAGATTACCGGACGTTGGCTCCAAGGATCGTGGAATCGCCGGACATGCTGTTAGGTCAGGTCTTAATTTCCTTGTACAGTCTGTTGCTTCTGACATCAACTTATTAGGTGCGATTGATGCACATAATGAACTAAAAGCTAAAAGTATGAAAGCAATGATATTTGCTTTAGTACATGACTCTGTATTAGCAGAAGTTCCAGAGGAAGAAGTGGAATCATATTGCGAGATCCTAAAACGTAATATACAGAAAGACAGGGGTCTAAGTATCCCCGGTGCTCCAATTAAATGTGATATTGAAGTTGGGGATGATTATTCATTTGGTAAATTTGAGAAAATGTATGGTGATTAATTGGCCTGAATCAATAAATATAGCGGGAATTCCTACCATGTTATGGGATAGTGAAAAAGTAATGACCGCAACTATAGATCAAAAAGCAGCTCGTGCTCATCGTTACGGGATGACAAGAAAAGTCAAACTTCAAGCAGTAGGTATCAAGCCATTTTTACAGGGTATATTTAATTATATAGATGAACAAAATATACAGGCTGAAATAGATGCCTTAAGAGCAGAGTTAGTTTGTCTCTGTGGGTGTACCCCAGAAGCTGTAACTATACGCCAAGAGTTAATTTTAGAAGAGTCTCCTGCAATAATGTTAATACTGGGTGTAGCCACCCTATACGCTTACGAGGATTAATATGGTAATGTATATAGCAAAATGTGGTAGATTGGATGGCCAAGACTGGTTTATTGGTCCTGGTTGGTATTATACCGATGAAACTAATTGTTTCCGTTGGGGTGGAGACACAGAAGCAGAAGCATTAGCAGTATACAATGCTTACATACAAACAATTTAATAGAATAACTTTTCCCGTCTATAGATTACCTAGTGATAACTGGTATTCTCTAGACGGGTTATTATTTGTTGATAGTGTTATAGTTGATGATAAAAATCAACCTGGTAAAACCTTAGGGATTCGTAGATTACAAACCTCCTTTAAAAATATTCTTCCATTAGAAAAGGCTTGCCAAGATTCTTTAGCACTTATTAAGAATGCTGCAGGGCCTTATATAGATAGTTTGGGAAAGTGCTTTTTATATGAGAAAACTAAATGGTGTGCTTTAAGGTATTACAGAATACGCAAAGTTGAGAAAAAAGAAGTAGCTTCACTTCTATGGTTAGCAGATATTAAATTCCCTTTCACAATTCCTAGACCACCACCAGATCGTGTAAGTTGGGCTGGTGTTTTACACTTAGATGGATTACCCTGGCTTCTTTACAACTACTCTTCGGAGTATCAGAAAACTACTCGGAGAAAAGTATAATGAAAGCTGTAATTAGTAATAGAATTTATATGGAATGTACAGAGAGTTATAGGAAGGAACTAGATAAAACTCTTACTCATATAATTCCTTCGTACAATCCAAATGACCCCCCACAAGTTATTAAAAATATGGCGCGTGTCCGAGAAAATATAGTTAGTATTCCTGTGGGTCGAATTGATTTAATCCCTTATGGGTACGAAATTGTCGATAAGCGGATTCTTGCGCCGACTGATTTTCCTGACTGTAAGTTCACTTTACGCGATAGTCAACAAGAAGTTTATGACTCAGTGAATGACAACTGTATAATAAATGCGCATCCTAGTTGGGGTAAGACATTCTGTGGGCTCGCTATAGCCAGTAAACTGAAACAAAAGACATTGATTGTAACACACAATGTCAACCTACGAAGTCAGTGGGAAAAAGAAGTAAAAAAAGTAATTGGAAGAATGCCTGGCATCATTGGTAGTGGTAGACTCGAAATTGATCATCCTATAGTTGTCGGCAATATTCAAACTTTGTACAGAAATATACCCCTTATCCAACGAGAGTTTGGCACAGTCATTTTAGATGAAATGCATCACGTTAGCGCGGACACCTTTTCTCGTATAATTGATTCTAATCATGCTCGATATAAGATAGGGCTATCAGCCACAGTAAATAGAAAAGATGGGAAACATGTAGTATTTAAAGACTATTTTGGGGATACTATATTAAGACCTCCTAGGGAGAACATGATGACTCCAACTGTGGATATTATAAAAACAGATATAAGATTCCCAGATGGAGCAAGAACACCGTGGGCTAATAGAGTAACTGCACTCACCCAAAGTGAAGAATATGTTCGCTTAATAGCTGTGTTAGCTTCTTCTTATGCCGCTATTGGACACAAAGTATTAGTAGTGTGTGATAGAACTGCATTTTTAAAGAATGTAGCAGAGTTAATAGGCGATAAGGCTGTTGTTGTAGTTGGAGAGGTTTTACAAGAAGATAGAGATATTTTGCAAAACCAGATTTCTATGGGTGAAAAAGAAATACTTTGTGGCACTCAAGCTATATACGCAGAAGGTATTTCTATTAATGCATTATCTTGCATTATATTAGCCACCCCATTAAATAATGATCCGCTATTGGAACAGTTGATAGGAAGAATCTGTAGGATTGAAACCGGGAAGTTAAATCCTATAGTAGTAGACCTACATTTGCTGGGTAACACCGCGACTAGACAGGCGTCGGCTAGAATAGGGCATTACATGCGGGAAGGTTACCGCCTAAGACAGATCTCTAGTTACTAAAAAATAGTTCTTGACACGGAGTTATTTTTTTGATATAATATATTATTAATTCGGAAACTATTTATATGCTTCTATACGATTGGAAACGAATATTTAGGGTAGGAAAAGGAAGAGCCAATGAGTGTTGGCGCATATTTAAAATGCTAGCCCAAAAGGAGGTACCTCGAAATACCTATGATCCGATTTATTACTATTCTATGAAAAAGTTTATAGGAGAAAGCTTTTTACTGCACCAGGATGTGCTGCTAGACAACGCATGGAAACATAGTAACTACGATTTATGTATTTACTTAGCCCTCGCGTCATTAAGATCACTGGCGGAATATAAAGCGTCAGGCAAACTCACTCTAGACTTGCTACATTCACCTGTAGATCCTAGAGATTATTTAAAAAACCCTAGGTTACTTCCTATAAAAGACGGAAAAATACACTTTATATATGAAGAAACCCCAAGAAATGAAGGAATAAAATAACATGGCATTAAAATTCGGCGAGTCTAAAGGCTCAGCAATTAAAAACACAATTAAATCTTTTGAGTTCAAGGATGGAGATAATACAGTCCGTCTAGTAGGTGACATCCTAGCTAGGTATGTGTACTGGATTGAAGGTACAAACGGCAAGAATATTCCTTTTGAGTGTCTATCATTCGATAGAGACGCAGAAAAGTTTCTAAATGCAGAACACGATTATGTGAAAGAATACTACCCAGACCTGAAGTGCACCTGGTCATATGTTACTCAGTGCATTCATAATGGCGAAATTCTGGTTGTTAATCTTAAGAAGAAATTGTGGGAGCAAGTAATTACTGCAGCAGAAGATCTTGGTGATCCTACTGATCCTGTAAAAGGCTGGGATCTGAAGGTATTTCGCAAGAAAACAGGTCCTCTGGCTTTCAACGTAGAATATCAACTACAATCTCTAAAGTGCAAGCCACGTGCTTTAAATGCTGAGGAATTAGCAGTTCTTGAGAACCTAAAATCTATGGATGAAGTTATGCCTCGTCCTACTCCAGATGCACAAAAAGCATTACTGGATCGCATCACTGGTACCTCGAAAGAGAATATTGATGATGAAGCATTAGAAAACGAGTTCGAAGTAACTCAGTAATAAAAACCCGCAGCGGGTGCTAAGCACCCGCTGCTTTTTTCGCCCATAGAAAGGAATTCATTAATGATAAATTGGTTTAAAAGTCTATTTTGCATACATTTATATGTACTAAATGCACCACGAAAACAAATATATGTTCCTTTAGGGTACAATTCTTGGTATTGTTTAAAGTGTATGAAAGTAATAATTAAACCTGTTAGTTGGATTCCCCTTGATTGGATTCCTTCTTAACTATGATAAAGATTAAATGGCCTTCCTTAGAACTGAACTGGCTTCCTAATAGTTTACGAAAAGGTTTAGATACCCCGCAAATACTTATAGGAGATAATCCAGATTATGGTGGTTGTTATTATAATGTACAAGATTATGTTGATGATGAGTTAGATTTAACTAAAAAAGCTGTTATAATTATTACAGATACAGATCGTATGGAATCTGTTATAGCACATGAATTTAGACATCATTGGCAAACTTATACTTGGGGAAAACTACCTACGCATCCTTGGCAGCAGGGAAAATCTTACAAAAAGAGTATAAAAAAATATTTCCGTGGTGCCAGGCATGAGATGGATGCTTTGCAATTTGAAATTAAATACGCACCGAATAATTTAAATTTAAAATGGTGGGAGTGGTTACAAGAATGATTTTATTTACGGCAGACTGGCATATTAAGTTAGGGCAGAAAAATGTCCCTAAAGATTGGGCGTGGGCGCGATATATAGAATTTTTTAAACAAGTCCATGAACTAGAGTCTAAAGTTAATTTACACATAATTGGAGGAGACTTATTCGATCGCTCTCCTAGTATGGAAGAATTACAACTATATTTCATCTTTGTAGCGGGGGTAACTATCCCTACTATCATATACGATGGAAATCATGAAGCAACTAAAAAACATCAGACCTTTTTTACTTTTTTAAAAAATGCTACGGCCAAAATCAATCCTTTAGTGGAAATCGTAGATAGTACAAAAGTAATGGAAAATTTTAGTATATTACCCTATTGTGACTTGCACAAGAAGAACTCTATAGAGGAATTACCTTATGATAAGGCACTATTTACGCACGTTCGCGGAGAGATTCCACCTCATGTTAAACCTGAAGTGGATTTGGACAGATTCTATGACTTCCCAACAGTCTTTGCGGGAGATTTACACTCACACTCTAATACCCAAAGAAATATTGTTTATCCGGGAAGTCCACTCACAACATCCTTTCACAGAACAGAAGTTGAAACTGGCTACTTACTAATACATGAGGATGATTGGTTTTGGACCTGGTATCCATTCAAACTACCTCAATTAATTCGTAAAACAGTACAAAGTTCAGAAGATATGATAGCAACAGACTATCATCATACTATTTACGAGTTAGAAGGCGACTTGCAAGAACTATCTACTATCAAAGATTCAGACTTACTGGATAAGAAAGTAGTAAAACGAAGCATTGATACATCACTTCTTCTAAGTGCTAATATGAGCATCTCAGAAGAGTTAACCGAATATTTTAGGTACATATTAGAGTTACCCGAAGATAAAATTGTTAATATAATGGGAGTCTTTCATGATTATACTTGATACACTACAATGGTCTGACTGTTTTAGATTCGGGAAAGGTAATAAAATATGCTTCAAAGATTCCACCTTAACTCAAATCTTAGGTACTAATGGTCTGGGAAAGTCTTCCATACCTCTTATCTTAGAGGAAGTTTTATTCAATAAAAACTCTAAAAATGTCAAGAAAGCCGCAATTCCAAATAGAATAGCTAACGATGGCTACTGGATTAATCTTACTTTTCAAATTGATGAAGATGAGTACGAAATCGACCTAGTTCGTAAAACAAGTATAAAAGTGAAGCTTTTTAGAAATGGAGATGATATATCCAGTCATACGGCCACTGCAACATATCAAACTATACAAGATTTATTCGGGCATGAGTTTAAAGTTTTCTCACAATTAGTTTATCAAAATCCAAAAGCTTCGTTACAATTTTTAACTGCTACAGATACCAACCGCAAAAAATTTCTGATAGACCTCTTACATCTTGAGGAGTATGTTGCTTTATTTGAAATCTTTAAAGAAGCAGCGAAAGAGGTAACTCAAGAAGTATCAGGGTACGAAGCCACTATCGCCACAATAGATAAATGGTTAAAAGATAATAAATTGACCGATACTACGGTACTGCCAATGATAAATTTAGAAATAAATACGGAAATGGAAGAAAAGGCACTGAGTCAACTTACATCCGAACTTGAAAATATTTCTCAAAAAAATAAAAAAATAGCAACGAATAATCAATTCAAGAAGATGTTAGATGGTATTAACCTTAATGAAATAAATAGTATAAAAGCGACGCAGATTTTATCATACGATCACTTACAAAAAGAAATAGGTACTTTAGAAGCGGATAAACATGCAGCTAGAAAGGTGTTACTTCAAATAGGTAAATTAGGGGATACTTGTCATGTTTGTGAACAACCAGTAGACCCTCTATTTAAAAAAAATCTAGAAGAGAAAGAAACACAGATTGCATTATACGCAGAGCAAAAAATCACAGAAATACAGGGTGAGATAAATGAAATTAAGAAAAATAATGAAGAATATACAAGAAAGTGTCATTTACAAAAAGACTGGGAAGATCTTTATAGAAGTATTGACCTTTACCTACCACAGAGTATTTTGGATGCGAATGAGCTTCAAAAACGCATTCGCGACTTACAGACAGTCATACAAGGCGCTAAAAAACGCGTACAAGAATCATCTAAAATCGACCAAGAACGTACAAAACGTAATACCAGAATCCAGGTAATTTTAGAACAAACGGACGCTTTTATAGCAGATTTAGAAAAAGCAAAAAAGAGTATGGCAAAGAGTGCTGAATTACTATCTAGCCTAGAAATGTTAAAGAAGGCATTTAGTACAAATGGTCTCTTAGCTTATAAGATAGAGAATATGGTAAAGGATTTAGAAGTATTAGTAAACCAATATTTATCAGAATTATCAGATGGAATGTTTACTTTAGAATTTGTGCTTAATAATGATAAACTAAACGTAATGATTACAGAAAATGGTGCTACTGTAGATATAGAAGAGTTATCCTCAGGACAACTAGCCAGAGTAAATACTGCTACGCTGCTTGCTATACGTAAGCTGATGAGCAGTATATCTAAGTCCAAAATCAACGTATTATTCTTAGACGAAGTAATAAGTGTTTTGGACGACGAAGGTAAGGAAAAACTAGTAGAAGTGCTTCTTCAGGAAGATGAATTAAACACTTATGTAGTAAGTCACGGCTGGATGCATCCTTTGTTAAATAAAATAACAGTAGTAAACCGAGGCAAAATTAGCATATTGGAGTAAAGTATGGCTTTTGGAGGTAATGTATTAGAAGATGTTAGAGCACTAGATATAGCACTAACTAGACTCATCCTTCTCAATATAAAAGATGATTGGGATATAGATATGAAATTGGCTGAAGCAGCCAGGGATAAGTTGAATAAACTTATAGAGAATAAAAAGAATGGTAGACAGTAGAGCTAAAGGAGCTCGTGGGGAATATATAGTACGAGATATGTTAAGAGAATGGACGGGATATCAGTTTGAGAGAGTCCCCTCCTCGGGTGCATTAGATTATTTAAAAGGTGATTTATATATTCCACTTAAAAGAAATAAATTCTGCATAGAAGTAAAGAATTATGAAAGTTCCCCACTTAATGATACTCTCTTTACAGCGTTGAAAACTAATAACCTCATTAGATGGTGGAATAAATTATTAGTACAAGCGCTGGGAGGTGATCAAGAGCCCCTTCTATTTTTTAAGTATAATAGATCAAAAATATTTGTAGTAACGCAGGTAAAACCAGAAAATACTGGAATGTATTTATATATAGCCTGGCTAGATGCATACGTGTTATTAGCGGAAGAATGGTTGGAAAACGAAATAGTAGAATTTCTAGGAGAATAGTTATGCCAGTATATGAGGGTTTTTGTGTTTTTTGTGATAAAAGAACAGAAGGCCATACGGGGGATACCCCTATCTGTTTTACCTGCTACTCTAACAATAACCAGGAAAAACTAGAGATAAGACTGAAAGAGTTAGAACAAAGCATAGACAATAGTGATATAGATTTTTCAATATATCACCAAGACGCGGAGGATTGAATGGCTTTTACATTTAAAGAAAAAATCCTTGATGCAAATCCCTGGAATACTATGATAGTGGATGCACTAAACTTAGCTTTCCGGTGGAAACATCAAGGTCGAAATGATTTTCGTTTCGATTTTATACAAACAGTAGAGTCTTTAGCAGCCTCTTATAAGGCTAAAAAGATTATAATTGCCGCGGATTGGGGTTCTTCCACATATAGAAAGAACTTAGATCCACTTTACAAGGCTGATAGATCTGAAAGATTTAAAGATCAGACAGAAGAAGAAAAGATGGCATTTGAAGCCTTTTTTGATGAATTTGAAGCAACTTTAGAAGAAATCGGCAAGAAGTATATAGTACTAAGATATAAAGGTGTAGAAGCTGACGATATTGCAGCGTATTTAGTAAAGTATAAAGAACAGTACGAATTAGAAAATATCTGGCTAATAAGTTCAGATCGAGATTGGGGTCTTTTAGTACAAGAAGGCGTATCTCAATTTTCTTATGTGACTCGCAAAGAATATACTTTAGAAAACTGGAATGAGCATTATGATACTCCTAAGGAACAGTACATTTCCTATAAGGTTATGTTGGGAGATTCTGGAGATAATATTAAAGGCTTTGCTCAAATAGGACCAAAACGTGCAGCTGATTTAGTTAATCAATATGGAACAGCTTTTGATATTTATGATGCACTACCTATTGAAAGTAAATACAAGTATATGGAAGATCTGAATGCACATCCAGAACGTATTTTATTAAACTATGAGCTGATGGATTTACTAGAATACTGTGATGATGCTATCGGTGAGGATAATATACAGGATATTAGAAGAATTATGGGATGGTTATGAAAGAATTAGTAACAGCACAATATTGTATGACTAGATTAGCAGCTCATCAATTTAATGAGGAAGGCCATTTAGAACAAATAGTTAAAAGTAATTTAGCTAGACAATTAGCGCATTTTCTACTTGAAAATGCTGAAATGACTATTGAAGATGGAGATTTTGATACCACAGAGTTTAAAATGACTGGAGCGTTTCTCACAGTAAAAAGATACAAACAATTATTAAAGGCGGAACAAGAGTTGCGCAAGCTTATACAGGAATAATTATGGAAGGTAGCGCATTAGCTAGTAGTATTAAGTATTATACAGATTATTCTCGTTTTGACGAGGAAAAAGGAATAGTAGAAAACTGGGAAGATAGTGTAACCCGTGTTATGAATATGCACAGAACTAAGTATTCGGTTCAAATTGCGCAAAATCCTGAGTTAAGCAGACTTATTGACTATGCTGAAGAAGCGTACTTAAATTTTGAGATTCTAGGATCTCAACGTGCGCTTCAATGGGGCGGAGCGCCCATGCTGAAGCACGAGGCGAAGATGTACAATTGTGTATCTAGCCACGTCAACAGATTGAAGTTCTTCCAGGAAGCTATGTATTTTTTACTATGTGGCTGCGGTGCGGGCTTCTCAGTACAGTTTCATCATATAGATCAACTTCCTCCATTATGTCCTAGAGATAAAGAGGCGAAAACCTTTATAATTGAGGATGAAATTGAGGGTTGGTCCGATGCTATTGGAGTTTTAGTAAGTTCTTACACTAGTACACGTTTCAATGCTCCTTTTCCAGAATACCAAGGGCATCACGTAGCCTTTGATTACTCTAGAATAAGGCCTAAAGATTCGAAAATTACTGGTGGTTTTAAAGCGCCAGGCCCAGAGGGTCTACGCAATGCCATTGGTAAAATAGAGCAGTTAATGGATAAGTTCATAGGTAATCATGAACATACTCATTGGACTCCTATTTTAGCTTATGATTATGTTATGCATATGACGCAGGCTGTCCTAAGCGGAGGAGTACGTCGCTCCGCGACGATTTGCCTCTTTAGTCATGATGATATAGAAATGCTAGAGGCTAAGACAGGAAACTGGAGAGTAGAGAATCCACAAAGAGCAAGATCTAATAATTCTGCAATGCTTCTACGTGGTAGTACTACTTTTGAAGAATTTGCAGCTCTTTTTGAAAGCGTAAAACAATTTGGAGAACCAGGTTTCGTATGGGTTGATGATTTAGATATATGTGTAAATCCATGTGTTGAAATCGGTATGTGGCCTATGACTGAAACAGGAATACCTGGATGGCAAGGCTGTAATTTAGTGGAGATAAATGGTGGAAAATGTATTAATGCAACAAGATTCTATGAAGCATGCAGAGCAGCTGCTATCATGGCAACACTTCAAGCGGGTTACACCAACTTCAAATATCTGGGGCAGACGACAAGGGAAATCTTTGAGCGCGAAGCTTTGTTGGGAGTATCTGCAACGGGGTGGTGTAATAACCCCGACGTCTTATTCGATGAAGAAGTTCAACGAGAAGGGGCAGAGATTGTTAAGATCACAAATAAGATCGTTTCTAGGATGCTCGGAATTAGACAAGCCGCACGAACAACTTGCGTCAAACCAAGCGGAAATGCCTCTGTACTATTAGCTTCGGCTTCTGGTATTCACGGAGAGCATGCTCCACGTTATTTCCGTAATATGCAGATGAACAAGAGTAATGATATAGCAAAGATTTTTGCTCGCTGCAACCCCGAAGCTGTAGAAGAAAGTGTATGGAATCCAGAAGGCACAGATTGGGTTTTCTCGATTCCTGTAGTTGCGCCGAAGGACAGTTTGTTCAAACGCCATTTAGTTGGTATCAATCAGCTTGAATTAGTGCGATTAACACAAAACAACTGGGTAGAGTACGGAACTAATGAAGAATTGTGTGTAAATCCTTTAGTTAGACACAATGTTTCAAATACAATACAAGTAGGAAACTGGGATGAAGTTAGAGACTATATCTACGAAGGCAGAGAAGATTTTGCCGGTATATCGTTGTTGGGTATCACGGGTGACAAGGACTATCCTCAAGCACCTTTCACAGAAGTTTTCACAAGAGCGCAACTCATGGACTTCTATGGGGATGCCGCTTTATTCGCCTCAGGGCTTATCGTGGATGGAATGCACGCCTTCAATGATGATCTGTGGCTTGCTTGTGCCGTATCGATGGGCAAAGCGAAACTAGAAAACAAAGGAACATCTCTAGTTTTACAGCGAGATTGGGTAAGACGCGCTAAGAAATTTGCTGATAATTATTTTAATGGTGATATGGGTACTTGTACTTACTGCCTAAAAGATATATATAATTATCACAAATGGTGTAAGATTACATCCAACCTGATAGATATAGATTGGAGTAAAGAAGATATTAAACCTCAATATATTGAAATTGATACTATGGCTAGCGCAGCTTGCGCAGGTGGATTATGCGAGATATAGCATTTATAGATGCAGTAGGCTTACCCTATACGGGTGATACTTTAGAACACAGAGGACTTGGAGGTTCTGAGTCCTCTGTTATTTATATGTCTAGAGAATTAGTTAAACTTGGTTATAATGTAACAGTTTATAATAACTGTGAAAAGCCAGGCGTATACAATGGTGTGAACTATAAAAATATACTGGAATGTAAACAGTGTGATATAGCTATAGTTTTAAGAAGTATATCATTCATTCCAGCCGCTAAGCATGTAATTTTATGGAGACATGATACATATTGTCCTGGCGATGAGAATATAGTTAGATTACTAAATGAGTGCAAAATCAATGAAGTTTTTACTTTAAGTGATTGGCATACTCAACATACCATGATACAACTACAAGTTCCTAGAGATAAAATATTTCAGACTCGTAATGGGTATCATCATTATGATGTAATATATAATAAAGATAAAGATCAGTTTATATTTAATGCGGCTGCGTATAAAGGTTTAGATTTACTCATAAAAGAGATCTGGCCTAAAGTTAAAACCATAATACCTAGTGCTAAACTTAAAGTAATTGGTGGCTACTATGAAGGTTTAAATGATGATAACGCTAAGTACATAAGTAGAAATTTTTCTGATGATACACAAGTATATGAGAATGCTTTTTATGAGATAACTTTTACTGGTATTCTAAAACCCGAAGAAGTAGCTAGACATATGGCAGGGGCTAGTTATTTTATTTATCCCTGTGTATTTCCAGAAACTTTTGGCATATCTACTTTAGAAGCTCATGCTTATGGCGCAATACCAATAACTTGGAATATTGGCGCACTAGAGACTACTGCAATAGATAATGCATCATTTAAATGCAGTCTTAGCCCTCTTGCATATCCAGAGGCCTTTGTAGCTAAAGTACATGAAGCTTATTTAGCCGCTGGAGATAAAGAACGTAATGAAGGTTTTAATATTATAAATAATAGTCAATGGAATCACGTAGCAAAAGAATGGGATGACCATTTTAAAGGAATTAAAAAAATGTTACCATATAAACAAGTAAATTTAAAGGATAAGTCTATTCTTATAGCTATACCTTCTGCTGTAAAAATTGAACCAGAAACTTTTAAGTCTATATATGATTTGCAAATACCTGTAGGATTTAGAACAGATTTCAACTTCTTCTGGTGTTATATGATAGATGCTGGGCGTAATCAGATAGCCAACTATGCTATTAACTGTGGATATGATTACGTTTTATCTGTAGATAGTGATATGGAGCTACCTAAAGATATGCTAGTTAAAATGTTATCTCACGATAAAGATATAATAACTGGTATGTATCGTATGCGTAGACCAGAGCAGGTAGTTGAAATTTATGATACTAATTATCATAATATACCTTTTGAGAAATTAAAAGAACATCAACTATTAGAAATAGGCGGTGCAGGTTTTGGCTGTGTTCTAGTAAAAACGCAGGTTTATAAAGATGTAGGTTATCCGCAATTCTTCTATCATCAAGCTTGGAAATATGAAGATACTTTTAGTGAGGATAATGATTTCTTTTTAAAGGCTAGAAATAAAGGTTACAAAGTATTTTGTGATACATCTATAAAATGTCGCCATAAAGGTACTGTGATGTGGGAGATAGAATAATGGAACAATTTGAAGGCGATAGCAGTAATTATGAAATAATTACTAGAGCTATAGAAGCTATACCCGCCCATAAGGAAGGTCTAACTTGTGAGATTGGTCTTCGTAGGGGTTATGGAAGTAAAGTTATTATGGATGCTTTGGCTAAAAGAGTATCCCCAGAGAGAACTCATGTAGCTATAGATCCATATGGAAATATAGAATATGCTCCCTCAGAGGGAGTAATTACTAGATTAGATTATACTAATACTATGCGAGATGAAACTATAGGTTTATGTTACAAGTACGCAGGGGCTTTAGGAGTTAATTTTATATTTATGAATTTAACTGATGAACAGTTTTTTAATAGATATAAAGATGGAGTACCTATTTATAAAGAATCTGAATATATATTAAATAAGTATATTTTTGCACACTTAGATGGCCCACATCATTTAAATCTTTTAATTAATGAATTTAATTGGTTCAATGATAGGATGTATTCTGGCGCAACCCTAGTTATTGATGATATTGATTATTTCGATATTGATGCATTACATAATGTAATAGGTGCTACACGTAAATGGCATCTATTAGACTATTCCCGTAAAAAAATAGCTTATCAGAAGAATTAATATGAAATTTAGTATTATAACACCAACCCACTCAGTTAAAAATTTACCTTTCTTATTAGAGTTATACTATAGTATAACTAGTCAGATTTATACTAATTGGGAGTGGGTTCTATACTTAAATAATGGTATGAAGCAGGAAGAACTTCCCGAAGTAATACGCGCTAATAAAAAAGTATCTATATATGTAAATGAAAATCCAGAACCTAACATAGGAGCTATCAAACATTTAGCTTTCCATTTAGGTTCGGGAGATATATTAGTAGAAGTAGATCATGATGACTTATTAACTACAGACTGTTTATATGAACTAAATAAAGATTTTCAGGATGAAACTATAGGGTTTGTTTATAGTAATTCTATTGTGAATCATATGGAAGATAAGTTTATACCATTTAATCCTGCTATGGGATGGACATACAAAACATATAATTGGAATGGTAAAGAATGTTATTCTATGAATCATTTTCCCGCTACTAGCCATAGTTTATGTTATATTTGGTTTGCTCCAGATCATGTAAGAGCTTGGCGTACTTCCGTATATAAACAAATTGGTGGGCATAATTCAAAACTATCTGTATGTGATGATCACGAGCTGTGTATTCGCACCTATTTAGCTACAAAAATAAAGTTTAACACTAAACCTTTGTATGTATATAGAATTACAGGGGATAATACCTGGTTAGCTCGTAATCAATTAATCCAAGATACTACTGTGCAACTATTTGATATTCATGTCAGAGCATTAGCAGAAAAAGATGCAGTAGATAGAGGACTTCTAAAGATAGATCTGGGTGGAGGGCTGTACCCTTATTCAGATTATAAAACCATAGATATAAGAGAAAATGCTGACTATGTAGCAGATCTTAATGATGGTATACCACTACCAGATAATAGCGTAGGAGTTATGCATGCCCACCATATTTTAGAACATTTAAATGATACTAGAAAAATAATGGCTGAGATTCATAGAGTTTTGGCACCAGGCGGTTGGGTTTTTATAGAAGTTCCAAGCACGGATGGCCGAGGGGCTTGGCAAGATCCCACCCATGTAAGTTTTTGGAATGAAAACTCTTTTTTATACTACACCCATAAAGAACAGGCTATTTTTATTGATAACACAGATATTAGATTTCAAGAATTTAAAAAAACTACCTATTATCCAAATCAATTTATGAAAGATCACAATATTCTGGTAACTTGTGCAGTTTTGGTAGCTATAAAAGCAGAAAGCCCTAGATATCCAGGGCCTCTTACTATTTAAAATTAAGATAACTTACCTAATTTAACTCTTAGTTGGCTACCTGAATATATCTTAATACAGTTATTTGGGCCATCCATCCAGATTCCCTGCACACCCTCTGCGGTAAGGTTAGAGATCTTTAATTCCCTAGCATCTATACTTCCAGTGACAACCATGTCACCATCAAGGAAATAACCCGCTGGATCCCAGTCATTTCTATTGATATCATTAGCTTCAGTCCAACGAGGAGCTCCTGTAGTTATAGGTCCTAATCTATAAGCACTAGACTGAGATCCATCACTTGCTACAACTATACAAGTATCACCTTTAATGCCATAAGATCTTCCGGTTTGTCCATTTATAAGACTAACAGTAATCCTGTCTTTTGCAGTACTAGTAGTTCCCGAAGTAATGGAATACATACCAGATCCATATTCTCCATCTTTCGAAGGGGTCAAACTAACATCTACAGATAATGTATATAAGGTATTCCCAAAATCTCTGATATAAGCTGTAACCCTATAAACAGTAGCTTGAGTTAAAGTACCTGCCCATACACCTAAAGTAGCTGTTGTTCCAACTGCTCCAGTAATAGCTGGTTCTGTTAGAGTATCTCCACTTACCCAATTTATATCCAAATTATATCTGCCTACAGTTACAGGAGCACTACCAGTTTGTGTATTAGTATTTAAAGATAGTAAGGAAGCACCATCATATGCATAAAATAATGCTTGACTTCCAGACCAATTAGCAACTCCTGAAATAGCAACGGGTACAGCGTGAGATATATTAGTATGGTTAATAGAGACTGCACTATCACCATCAGCACCATCAGCACCATTACTACCATCAGCACCTTCAAAAGCAGGAGTTAAACTAACATCCTGGGATAAAGTATATAAAGTGTCTCCAAGATCCCTAATATAAGCGGTAATTCTATACACAGTTGCAGTAGTTAAGTTACTACCCCATATCCCTAAGCTAGCTGTTGTGGTACCGGAACCAGTAATATTCGGCTCTGTTAAAGTGTTACCACTTACTGGAGTTATATTTAAATTATATCTACCTACAGTTAGAGGAGCACTAGCGGTTTGTGTATTAGAATCTAATGTTAAAAGGGAGGCACCATCATAAACATAAAATAAGCCTTGACTACCTGTCCAAGTCTCTACATTAGTATTAGTAACGGGTACAGCATGAGAAGAATTAGTATAATGAATAGTTACAGCACCTGCTCCATCAGCCCCATCAGCACCATCAGCACCTGTGTCTCCCGTTTCCCCTTTAGAGCCAGCACCTTCTACAATAGCAATCTGTTGTGTTATGTCTGTACCGGGAGTAGAAAATACACCTTTCCAGAAATATACGCCACCTGCTGCATGTCCTGTAGTTGTAGCTACAGTAGTTATACCAATCATATATCTAACAGAAGTGCCTTCATATACAACTTGAAGCCTATCACCTGTTACATATGGGAAACTACCCCAACTTTCTACACCAGCCTCTCTTATATATGCTAAATTAGCTCCCGGGTCTAATCTAAACCCAAAATCTATATCGGAACCAGTAAAAGTACCTGTATTTTGATTTAAGGCAAGCCCAAAAATGAGAGCCTGATATGTATTTGCTGGATTAAGTACAGCAGTGACACCCCAACCTAAAGCAGTATTGCTAATAACGCTACCATCATAAGTATCCGCACCAGACTTAGAAACTTTATTATTATAGGCATCTAAAGTACAAGTTCCATACGCGTTCCAAGTAACTATTTGTGCGTTACCGCTAGTAATATTTACAATTCCTTTAATAGATACTTGGCCTAATCCCGGATCATATCGCATATACCCAGAACCATCTCCAACATCGAAATATCCATCATGATCCATAAAGAACCCAGGGCTTGAATCTCCGAAAGATGTTTTTTGGTAAGAATATAACTGTCCTGCATACGCTTGAGGCCCAGGAGCTTGAGCACCTATAACTAAATTACTACCTACCAATAAGTTATTAAATATACCTGCATCAGCTACTAATTTATCCCCACTTAGAGTGCCATCTACAATAACACTACCACTGAAAGTTTCGACTACAAGTGAACTGAAGTTGCCTGTAGTAACTGTTGCAGCATTATCAGTTCCATTACCTGTATAAATACGAGTACCCGCCAAGTTAGCTTCATTATCAGTAACTGTAATACGATCATTTGGACGTATAAATCCATCCAAAGAAGCATTAATAGCTAACTGTGCAACAGCTACCGCAGTAGTATAATCCAAAGTCCCTGTCCAAGATACAACATGAGCATCTGTTAATTCTGCTCCATATGCCGATTCTTCAAAAATGAAACTTTGTCCGCCTCTAATACCTGAGAATACTTTTTTCAGGCTTATACGTCTAGTATATATGGCCTGGCCATCATATTGTAAAAAAGGAACATCAATATACCCGGAAGTTGGCCCTCCAGCATTTAAAATTGTAGAAGCTCCTGTAATCGTAATAGTACCATTAGCATCATATTGCGCTACTACTTCAGGACCACTACCCGCTACAGCGCCATAACGATAACTTTGCAGATCATAGGGATTACTGTTATCCCATATATAAATTTCCCCTGCTTTAGAGACATCAAAGAAAGTACTAAAATCATTAGTCAATACTTCGCCTGCGGCATCCGCTATAAATATATGTTCAACGTTAGAACCTACTATATCCCAAGCATCTGCCCCTTTAATATTCTTGGTAATAGATTGTATTACAGAAAGTATGTTAGTATCAGATTCTAGTTTTACATTGTATTTAACATTAGCAATACTAGTAGTCATATTACTCATAGCTGCGAAAGATACAGTTTGACCTACTGCTGAACCAGAACCTGGAATTCCGATCGTACCGTTTAATAGTTGAGAAGTAACACTAAACTGATTCGCTCCAGGAGTTCCTGTTACTGCATCTAAAGGTATAGGTCCTCTCCAAGCTTTAACTGTAGTTTCAGTATTTACATAAGCACTGGGATCAATATTTCCATTAGAATCTGCCTGTAATATAATAGGATTAGGCAACAATTCAATAGTATAAGCATCTGCCCCAGAAGCACTCAATGCACGACCTTCCACCCCTAGATTAACCCCTAAAGGTTCCCAAGGTGAGTAATAAGATTTAGGGTTACGAGGGCTGGCAGGTCTTACATATCGTACCCAATAAAAGTACACATGTAAACTTTGCTCATCAAATCCTGTATGTGGCCATGCATCAGATTGAATAGTAGCTAATGGAATAGCTAGAGCCCTATCGTTACCATCATAGGTTTCTGGGTCTATGTCATGTGTATAATTTCCATTTATATCTTTTGTAGCTTCTACACCCCAAATCTCTACCCAGTGTATATTTGTATCATAAGAAGAAGAATGAGTCCAATTTAGCCTGATTGTACCCTTTAAATCTTGCGTAGCTGCTAAGCCTGTAGGTGGTTGAATTAATACAGGCGAAGGATTAGCCGTGCTATCCTTATTATTATCCATAGAATTTCTATCACTGTAATCTATCAGATAAGCTTCATCATTATGCTCTGTAGCAGTTATTTGCACTAAACCTGAATTTTCTAGTGTTAAATTATCTATACGGAAAAGTTTATTAACCCACTTAAATCTATTGTAGTTTATTCGTATAATTTCCCCTGCAAGTAATAAATACCCCTTAGGATCCATTTTAAAGGATATAGATAACCCATACCTAGACTCATCTAAGTATTGTTTAATATTAGTTCTGGCTGAGAAGAAATTACTAATACCAGGCATAGCAAAAGTACCTTGTTTAGGTATGCCTTTATCCTGCTTTAGGTACGTAGAATTAAAGAAAGAAATATTTCTTGCAC
>Ga0105097_10000049_pt1 | contig 41279 bp, 38 predicted proteins | sample PPLLak12cMay2015_FD_87035 | JGI IMG/M metagenome (GOLD analysis project Ga0105097, IMG submission 87035) | Freshwater sediment microbial communities from Prairie Pothole Lake near Jamestown, North Dakota, USA - PPLs Lake P7 Core (1) Depth... | ecosystem: Environmental > Aquatic > Freshwater >...
TATACCCTTGTTGACCCGCAGGGCAACTTCGGGAGCATCGATGCCGACCCGCCGGCTGCTATGCGATATACTGAGGCAAGGCTGACATCTGCAGCGATTGATATGCTTGAGGACCTCAAAAGCGACACGGTTGACTTCGTTCCAAATTACGATGAGACACGAACGGAGCCGACGGTCCTGCCTTCGAAATTACCTAACCTGCTTGTCAATGGTTCAACAGGCATTGCGGTTGGAATGGCGACGAATATACCGCCACATAATATCGGTGAGATTTGCGACGCTTTGCTTTTGGTTATTAACGACCCTGACTGCGGATTCAAGGACATAATGAAGGTCCTGCCAGGCCCGGACTTTCCGACAGGCGCCAATATCTGCGGGAGGAAAGGGATTGTCGAGGCATATTCAACAGGCAAGGGGCACCTTACAATTCGCGCTGAGGTGGATATCGAGCAGAGCAGCCGCGGCAAGGACAGAATCGTTATTACAGAGATTCCGTATATGGTCGTCAAGAGCGCGATTGTTGCTAAGATTGCAGAATGTGTTCAAAACGATCAGATACTTGAAATTTCCGATGTCAGGGACGAATCCGACAGGCAAGGAATGCGGATTGTAGTAGAGCTGAAAAAAGATGCGGACCCGAACATAGTATTAAATAAACTGTTCAGCTACACGCCCTTGCAGTCCACATTTGCGATTGCCAATATCGCGCTTGTAAATAACAGGCCTGAGACGCTAAACATAAGGCAGATGCTTAATCTTTTTATCGAGCATCGCAAGACAGTGATTCGCCGCCGCAGCGCATTCTTGCTAAAAAAGTGCAGGGAACGAGCACATATCCTCGAAGGTCTCATCCTTGCTGTGAGTGACATTGATGAAATTATCGAGATAATCAAAAAGTCGCCAGATGCCCCGACAGCCAAAGAAAATTTGATGAAGAAGCCGCTGCGATTAGAGGAGACGGCAACTTTGAAAAAGATTTTGCCGGCGGCCTTCGTGAAAGAGCGAAGCAAATCCAAGCAGTACCTCACCGGCCCGCAGGCGGATGCCATCCTGACTATGCAGCTTCAGAGGCTTACAGGCCTTGAAATGGAAAAGCTCGCAAAGGAATACTGTGGGCTTACCGATGAGATTCAAAATTACGAGGCAATCCTCGCAGATGAGAGAATCCTGATGGATGTAATCCGTGAGGACATTTACGAGATAAAGGAAAAATATAATGATAAGAGAAGGACTCGCATCACCGGCAGTGTAGAGCTTCTCGATGTAGAAGACCTTGTGGCTGAAGAAGAGGTCATTGTTACTGTAAGCCGCGAGGGTTACATTAAGCGCACGGCGATTGATACATATCGCAAGCAGGGGCGCGGCGGAATGGGAGTAATCGGCTCTGATATCAAGGAAGGTGATTTCATCTCGCATTTATTCGCCGCATCAACACACGATTATCTTTTGATATTCACCAACCGCGGGAGATGTTACTGGCTCAGGGTCTATGATGTGCCCAGTATGTCACGGCAGAGTAAGGGAAGGTCGATAGCGAACCTACTGAGCCTCGGCGACCAGCAGATTGCCTCTATCATAAATGTCAGTGATTTCGGCGACGAAAAAGACCCGCGACAGCTTGTTATCGCCACCAAGAACGGCGTTGTCAAAAAGACTCAGCTGAGCGCTTACGGCAATCCGCGCTCGACTGGTGTCATCGCCATCAATCTCGACCCGGATGATGCTGTGATCGGTGTTGTAGTAACGGGCGGCAAGGAGCACATAGTTCTTGGCACCCGGGAGGGTATGGCAATCCGCTTCGACGAGAAACAGGTCCGCTCTATGGGCCGCGCTGCCCGCGGAGTGAAAGGCATCAAACTGCGTCCGAAAGATTATGTTGTCGGTTTGGTGGTTATCGAAGAGGATGCAGCACTTCTTACGGTTTGCGAGAATGGTTACGGCAAGAGGACGGGTTTCGAGAATTATCGAGTCCAGTCGAGGGGCGGCGTGGGCCTGATAAACATCAAAACATCGGCACGCAACGGCAAGGTGGTGTCTCTAAAGGCGGTAAAGTATGACGATGAGCTTATGCTAATTACAGCAAAGGGCATCATTATGCGGACCGGACTTGACGAGATTCGTTCCATTGGAAGAAATACGCAGGGTGTCCGTTTGATTAAGCTGAAAGATGACGACAAGCTTGTGGCGGCTGAAAAGATAGCAAAAGAGGACGAAGAACCTTCCGAAAAGAACGGGGAGAATTCCAAAAGTCCTAACGGAAAACAAAAAGAAAAAGATAAATAATTGTTTTTTGATTTTGTGACGGATGGCTGGTCGAAAGCTCAAAGCGGATACAGGGGCCTGCTGCATATATGTTATTGCGGGACAGCCGGGCCCACTTGTAGATAATGAAGTTGAAAAGCTCGTAGAACATTTCCTCAAACCTGAACAGCGGGCATGCGGACTTTTTAAGCCGGACCTGAGGGAAATTTTGCCTGCAGATGTTTTCGATGAACTGCGGACTCTGCCTTTTCTCGGTGAAAAAAGAGTCGTTCTTCTGAAGGGAGCGGATGACTTCATTTCTGAAAACCGACAGCTTCTTGAAGATTATTTTGATGAGCCATCAAACAGCGGTGTTCTTATAATGACTGTCGAAAGCTGGCCGTCGAATACGAAGCTTGCCAAGAAACTTTCCGGGTGCGGCGAGCTGATTAGCATCGACGAGCCGAAAAGCTGGCAATTGCCTGAACGGCTGAGCAAATACGCTTCTGAGGCATATCAGAAAAAGCTGACAAGGGATGCGGCGGCTGTTTTAGTCGAATTAATTGGCGAGCAGATGGGGAGGCTTTACAGTGAAATTGATAAACTGGCTTTGTTTGTCGGCGACAAACAGGAAATTTCAATCGAGGATATCGAAGCTCTTACGGGAAAGGGAAGGCTCATCGATGCCTTCGAGGTCATAGATTTGTCGCTTGCCGGAAAGACTGCTGAGGCTATTGTCAAGTTTCGCGATATGCTCGAAAGGGACAAATCCGCTGAATACAAAGTTGTCGGTGCTTTTGCGTGGTATGTGAGGAAAATGTTCGAGGCAAAAGCACTGCTTGTTAAAGGTGTTAATGCAGGGGAGATTTGCAGCCGCCTGAAAATATGGAAGAACAAAGAGGCCTTTTTTGCACAGCTTAAGAAAGTGACGCTTGAGCAAATCGGCTCACTGATTGAACAGCTCGCACAAACGGATTACGCAATGAAAACCGGCAAAACCAAGGCCAAAGTTGCAATGGAGCAAATCATACTTCAGCTTTCAGGCTGGTCAGAGGCAAGCATCCGGTAGTTCAAAGGTTTTGTGCTGTTCCTTTTGTTTTATTGCATAACCGGGCTGAATTTGAATTGCTGACCGCCTATCGAGGCATCGATCATAAGACCGGTGTCGGTCATAATAAAGACAGCCATTCCGTCCTTATAATCGGCTTTTGCGGCGACTCCAGCGGAAATTGCCAGGGCACTTGCCTGCGCTGTAAAAACAAATTCTTCGGCCTTAAACTTGTCGAGGTCGGGTTTGTCTCTGAAAAATATAATTTCACGGAAGAATTCGCCGCCGAAAGAAAATCCCAAAGTTCCCTGTGTCATATTGCAGTAACCGACCATTTTGCCGTGTTCATGGACTTCTCCTCTTCCATGTGCGCCGCCAATGAAGAAACCTCCCTTGAAAATTTTAGGAAGAACTGCGTATCCATAAGACTGATTGAAAAATCTTTCGATACCTGGGTCCTTTGCCTTGAAGATTGAGATTGCTTCCTGCACTTCGGCCTTGAGGACATTTTTCGACTGGCTCGACGAGGGAACCGGAGAACATCCGGCGGCAGTCAGAATGAAAACTATCAGGCACAATACCGATATTGCCTTCATAATTTGGCCCTTTCTGGAAAATGTATTTGTATCTTTCTTCCTGATATTTTCGGAAGAACATCCGATAATTCTTCAGTCAATATTGCAGAAAATTCAGGTTGTCTCTATAAGAATAATACTTATTTCGCATAAGCATTTTATCTAATCGTATTGGGGCCAGGGGTTTGCACAATGCAAACCCTTCGAATCCCGACTCAGCACAAGCAGTTGTGATGCTCCCTTCCATTACTCGCTGTGCTTGTAACGGAGAGGGCGGGATTCGAACCCGCGGTCCGAAATAAATCGGACACGGCCTTTCCAAGACCGCTCGATAAGCCGCTCTGACACCTCTCCGGATAAGCTTCCGGCAGCATGTTGCTGGTCAATTGTTAATATTATATCGATGTTCGGGTGATTTTTGAAGCATTATTTTTTGCTAGCTTGCCTGTATAAAAGATTAAGATATAATATGCAGGAGCATAAAGAGGAACTGTCTTTCTCATTTAGGTCACAGAAAAAATGGAAAGGAAAAAGATTATGAAATTCCGGTCCTGCCTTTTATTGAGTCTTTTTTGTGTATTCATTATTTTTACATCCGGTTGCAATTCAGGGTGCTCAAGCAGCAGCGGCGGCACAGCTACAGCCGATGAACTTTACGGAGACTATCCGACAGTTGCGACTTTCTCGATAGTTGCTTATGACCCAAATACAAAAGAGGTGGGAATTGCTGTCCAGTCGAAAGTTGTCTCTGTTGGCTGCGTTGTTCCCTGGGCGAAGGCAGGCGTTGGGGCGATAGCTACTCAGGCATCTGCGAATACATCTTACGGTCCTGAGGGGCTGAAATTATTAGAGCAGGGACTTGATCCGAATGAGGTCATAAAGAAACTTACCGCTCAAGATAAGGATGCAGCGCATCGTCAGATTGGCATTGTAGATGCAAAGGGGCGGGTCGCTTCCTTTACGGGGGCGAAATGCATTCCGTGGGCGGGCAATAAAACCGGTAAATACTACACGGTACAGGGAAATATCCTTACAGGTCCTGAAGTCATAGAGGAAATGGCCAAGGCGTTTGAGAAATCAACGGGCGAATTAGGCTCGCGATTGATTGATGCACTCGATGCAGGGCAGGCGGCAGGCGGCGACAAAAGAGGCAAACAGGCAGCAGCTTTATATATTGTTCACGAAGGCTGGGGCTATGGCGGCAATGACCGCTACCGTGACATTCGGGTAGATGACAATCCTGAGCCGATAAAGGAGCTTCGCCGCATCTACGAAATTCACAAGCAGGTTTTCCCGCCACCCAAAGAGAATAGAGAAAATAAATAATTAGAAGGAGGGTCAGTGGTGAAAAATTTTTATTTTGTAATGCTGTTTATTGCGGTAATCACGGTCTCGTGTGCGGTAAAGGAGACGAATATGTCGAAAGAAAATAATCCTGCTGCATTTCTTCCCAAACCTATCGATGATGAATGGAGCAGGTTTCTTGTCGGCGAATGGGAAGGGACGGGGGAATCTGATGCAGGGACAGGAGAGGCTCGGGTGAGAATCGAGTTTGCATTGAACGGGCAGTTTTTGATTCGCAAAGGCGAGGCCCTGGTAACAGAAATAACGCCTGAGCAGAAAAAATATCTTAAAGAGACGCTGCACGCAACGGATGAAGAAATCGAAAAATTCCAAAGCACATCTTTCAAAGAAATTGAGATTTTCACCATAGATCCGAAAACTGGCGAGACTGTAGGCTATTTATTCGACAGCCTGCGGTGTGTTGCTGTAGGGAGAGGCAAACGAGAAGGCAATAAGGAGATTTTAAAATGGGATTGGTCGGTCGGCGGACAGGGGACTTCGGAGAGAATAACAGAAAAGGTCGATGATAATAAGCTCATTGTGACTGAAAGATATACTCTGCCGGGCGGAGGCAAGATGGAAGACAAAGGATATATGACACGCAAGATTGAAACTTATAAATAGAAAGAAGTTTATTCTTCCGATTTTAATACCACCAGTAAGACTGGTGGATGAAAATAACCGACGAAGTCGGGCAGGCGAAGCCTGAACCCACTAATGCCACCAGATTTATCTGGTGGTTATTTACTTTGAACCGTAAATTTTAAGGAGAAATTAAGATGAAAAGGTGTTTATTAATTTTTACAGCATTTTTATTTGCGTTATCAGCTTTTGCTCAGCAGCAAACACAGCCGGTTAGACTGGGAAAAATTTCTGAAGGGCTTTACCAGGTCCTTGACGGAAGGGGCGCGACAGGCGGTGTGTATATCGGCGATAACAGCGTTCTTGTGATCGATTCGAAGATGGACAAGCCTTCAGTTGACCAGACTATAGAGGAGATAAAGAAGGTGACTGATAAACCGATAAAATTTCTTGTCAACACACACAGCGACGGCGACCACGTAGCGGGCAATAAATTTTTCCCGCAGTCGGTTGTTTTCATTTCGCAGGAAAACTGCCGCAAAGAGATGCTTTTGCCGGGCAGGGGCGGTGCGCCTTCGGAATGGACGAAACCGGAATTAATGCCGTTTCTTCCGGCAATTACATTTCGTGATAAGATGGATATATACCTTGGCGCAAAAAAGGTCGAGCTGTGGTATTTTGGGGTCGGCCATACGACAGGCGATGCGGTAGTTTATTTTCCGGAGGAAAAGGCCGCATTTCTTGGCGACCAGCTTTTTCTTACAAGACCGCAGCTTATACATTCCTATAAAGGCGGCAATTCCTTCGAGCACGTAAAGACACTAACGAAAATGCTCGTTGCTATCGATGCCGAGAAATTCTGTTCAGGCCACAGCGAGATTACCGACCGCGCGGCTGTTACAAAACATATCGAAGAGATAAAACAGATGCAGGAAAAAGTAAAATCTCTCGCGAAGCAAAATAAGACAATCGACGAAATCAAAAAAGAATTTGAACAGAACCAGTCTGCCCTCGTCGAATCAATCTGCAATGAATTAAAAACTCTTAAATAATGTTAGCTGAATAAATGAATTAAGAACCATTAGTGAAAATTAGTGGTTTCTGGTTGTCGATATTATTCCTTCAACCAGGTTTGGAGGATTTCTGATTGAAGCTTGGTTGGATTTTCCATAGGCTTTATGTCGAAGGTGCGTTCGGTCTTTTTTCCAAGAGTAACCTCGAAGCTGCTGATTTTATTGCGGCGGGAAATCTGAACCTGAATCTTTTCTCCAGCTTTTTTGGATTTAAGTGTCTCATTTAGACTGCGCAAGTTAGCACGATTGCCGTCAATTACGACAATCTCATCCTGAATGCTCAAGCCGGATTGCTGGGCAGGCGAATTCCATTCAATCTGCTGGATAATCAGCTTGCCTGACTGGTCATCTGCTGTAGCTCCGAGAAAAGCACCAGCAGTTTCATTTGTCTCTGAATCGATATTTAGTCCTGCGTAGGCAAAATACTTTTTATAATCAATTTCTTTTACCGTTGAGATGTATTCATCGAACAATTCATTTAGAGGCCTGCCTGCAACATCTTCACAGACCTGGCGAAATTCCTTATCGGTGAAGCCCCTGTTTTGTTCCTTATAGAATTTTTGATAGAGAATCTTCATCACATCATCGAGTGATTTTTTGTTTTTCGATTCGAAGCGAATCTTTAAGTCCAGCAGCATCGTCAGGGCACAGCCTTTATCGTAATAGGATATCGTGGTATTGTTTGCAGTGCCGCCCCAGTTGAGGAAGTTGAGCCATATATCGAAGCTGGAATCAGTTGCGGACTGAAAGAGCCTGCCGGGAATTTTTTCGTAATTTACAATACTATTTTTTAGATGCTCGAGGACTTCGTTTCTACTCATTAATCCAGCGCGATTGAGTATCAGGTATTCGTAATAAACAGTTCCGCCTTCGGAAAACCAGAGTATATCAGTATAATTTTCCTTGTCGTAATCGAATGGTCCGAGGGCAACAGGCCGTATTGCCTTGACGTTGTATAAATGAAAATATTCGTGCGCAATGAAACTGAGCCATCTGGAGTAATCCTGCTTGTCTTCGAAATTCGGGACTTTGGAAAAAACAGCCATCGAATTCAGATGTTCCAGTCCGCCCTGTCCTTCCCCCATCATAATGAAAGTGTAATGCCGATAGGGAATTTCTCCGACTACCGCAACTGCGGATTCAATCATCTTCTTCATTGTAGAGACAAATTTTTCGCGATCGAAATTGCCCGGCTCAAAAATTGCCGCGGTATGGGGAATACCCTGGATATCGAAAGAAATTATTTCCTGGTTTCCGATAAATATCGGGCAATCATAAAGGACATCAAAGTCTTTTGCTGAGAAAGTATTAGGCATGCTGCGGACCCTATCGAGGCCGGTCGATATTTTGCTGAAATTTTTATGGGGCTTGATTGTGACACTTAGAGAATTTTGAAGTTGGCCAGCAACGTGCATAAAGACGCCTGTAGGTGATATGTAAGCTCGAGAATCATCTAAGTAACTATCAGCTACCGATTGTCTGAAGGCATACACATCGTAGCTTATGACTGTCTTGCCGGTTTTGCTGTGATAAACACGCCAGATATTTTTAGCGGTTTTTTCCCATTTCATTGCCTTGCCTTCGCCATCCTCGGCGCGGAAATTCAAAACATTCTTTGCGAAATCCATAATTTTATAATAACCCGGTGTCCAGGCAGGTATCTTAAAATCCTGAGATTCACCTTTTAATCCCTCGCAGCGAAAGACAACATGAAAATAATGGGTGTTCGGCTGTTCCATTGAGACTGTATAAGACAATTGCAATTTTTCTGAGGCTGCGATGGAGATATTATTCAGAATAGCAAGGCAGAACAGCAATACTGTAAATTTATTCTTCATATCGGGCACTTCCTTAAAGAATATCCATTTACTCTGTTCTTTTCAGTGAAGCGAAAGCTTTAGTTTATTTTATGATGAAGAATTTTTCAAAAGGGGTATCGAGGAAATTGCAGCCGTCTTTTGTAAATGCAATGTCATCCTCGAACCATATTTCCACATTTTGATTATTCCATTCCGGAATCAGAAAACGACAACAGTATTCGAGCGAATAAGCCGCCTCGAGCACCAGAGGATATTGCCTTTGAGCAGGATTTTCCTCAGCGACCTGGCTGGCGGGGCGTGTATCGATTCTAACTGCTGATGAGTGACCGAAATTGCCGATTGAATGACACATTATATCGGTCTTGAGATTCGCAGCCTTTGCTTTTTGGACGATATTGTCTGTAACCTGCTGGCCTGTCAAACCTTCTTTGAATTCGCCTCTGATAACTTTATTAAACTCTACGGTTTTTTTAAGTGCTTCCTTGAGACCTGCGGGAGCATCATTTTCACCATCTTTGCAGACATACGCCTGATACTGCATATCCGTGCATAAGCCGAGGTATTTGATTCCTACGTCGCAATGCAGGAGGTCTCCTTTGTGGATTATATTCGGAGAGTCTTTGTATTTTTCAGCATCTTCTTTGCGCCGCTGTATGTCCATTCGCGGCTGAAACCAGACATCAAGACCTGCGCTTTCGATTCTCTGGCGAATCCACCATCGCAACTCTTCGGTGGTAGTTTTATCAGGGGTGATTGCTTTCCTGGAATAGAAATCGGCTATGATTTCGTGTGCGATGCGGCAGATATTTTTATACTCTTCTATCTCCTGCGGGCTTCTTAACTGCAGCCAGTTGTTGCAAATCTGCTCAGCGGAGACCAGCCTGCCTGAAAGCTGGGGTCCGAGGGCCTCATCGAGTTTTTTCTTCAATGTCACAATCAGGCCGTCGGCAAGGTTCCAGTTTTCCGATATATTGATTCCGATTTTTTGCGGGTCCTCTTTTTTGATGTATTCTGCAAGCGCCTCGAACTGTCCCTTGTTGGGGTCTTTCCATATTCCTTTATACCAGGTGTTATCATATCTGGCTGCGGATAATCTTTCGACTGTGTTGTCTTCTTTTTTATAGCGGAAGATTAATATCGTTGTCCTGTATGAGTAGATGGACGGCTGGGGTGTGAGAGTAAAATACATCGGGTCCTCGTTATATTCGCGGATGAGGACAAGCCACATATCAATTCCTGAATCTTTCATAATAGAAGGCAGGATATTTTCGAATCTCCATTTGAGCCATTCGTTTTGAACTTTCGCCCGCTCGCGCAGGGGCATAATGTTTGCGGTTTTTTCTTTTCCGGTTCTTTGCTGCAAGCCGATACAGGAAGCGATGCTTAGAACACAAAATGAAAGACAGATAAAAAGTATAAATGAAATATGGTTACAATTGTTTTTATTACTTGGGCTACTGCTGTTCATTTTCAATCCTTCTTCTTTTGAAAAAGTCCTGCAGCAATCTGCTGCAGTCTTCTGTTAAGACGCCGCTTGTTACTTCGATTCGGTGGTTTAAGCGTTTATCCTGCACAATATTATAAAGGCTTTTGACGGCGCCTGTTTTGGGGTCATCACAGCCGTAAGCTAATCTTTCTATCCGTGCCAGGACAAGGGCCCCGGCGCACATCGGGCACGGTTCGAGCGTAACATACATCGTGCAGCCGGTCAATCGCCAGCTCTCCAGAGCTGCTGCTGCCTGAGTAAGAGCGATTATTTCCGCGTGGGCAGTTGGGTCCTGCAATTGCTCTCGCTGGTTATAAGCCCTGCCGATAATCAGGCCATTATGAACAATAATGCACCCGATCGGAACATCGCCATTCTCAGCAGCTATCTTCGCCTGCTCAATCGCAAGCCTCATATATTGTTCATCGTTTTTGTTGGCATCAATCATAAGAAAACAGATTAATAATCATCCTGCAGATTACCAGCTTTGTTCAGATATTTTATTCCAGGGTAGAAACAGGACATCTTTAATGGTGTTTAACATTTCCCCGCCGTAAATAATAATGGTTTTTGCTGGTTTGTTTTTGCTTAATTCATTTACTAATTTTAATGATTTCCCAAGGGCATCTACCGGAATCGTTTGACCGGCCTTCGCCTCAGCTATTATCAAATTTTCTTCGCTTTCAAGTAAAAGGTCAATTTCCTTTCCGTGTCTATCGCGATAGAAAAATACACCGCCTTTAATACCCTTATTAGCTCGCTGTTTAAGTATTTCCGAAATCACCCAAGTTTCAAATATAGCTCCCCGCAGGGGGTGAATTTTTAACTGCTCTGCAGTATGAATACCTAGAAGCCAGCATACAAGCCCGCTATCAAAAAAGACTAATTTGGGCATCTTTACAATCCGCTTACGAAGGTTGGTGAAAAAAGGAGGAAGTCGAAATATTATAAAACTTGTCTCAAGCACATTTATCCAGGACTTAGCCGTTGGCTGCGAAACGCCTGCATCGACGCCAAGCTGCGAGAGATTTAGTAATTGGCCCGTTCTGCCGGCACACAATTCAACGAATCTCTGAAATACGGCAAGGTCAGTTATTTTGCTAATACTGCGAATATCTCTTTCAATGTATGTAGCAACGTAAGCGCTTTGCCAGTCAGCGACAGGAATCTTGCGGTCCCAAATCGCAGGATAACCTCCCGTTAGTATAATTTTATTGATATCGTAATCATAATGCCCGAACCGCTGAATTTCGTTGTAGGTTAGCGGCAAAAGATGTAAAACGGCAGTTCGGCCCGCTAAAGACTGGCTGATTGATTCGAGCAGCGTCAGATTTTGTGAGCCTGTCAATATCCATTTGCCTTTGGCGGGATTCTCATCCACAATTACCTGAAGATACGAAGGAAGCTGCGGGCAGCGCTGGATTTCATCAAGAATGACGCCATCTTTAAATTGTTTCAGGAAACCTCGCGGGTCTTCAGTAGCAATACGACGGATATCAGGAGCTTCGAGATTGACGTAACTGTAATTTGGGAAAAGCATTTTGCAAAGTGTGGATTTCCCGCTTTGTCGCGGCCCTGTCATTGTTACCACTGGAAACTGGCCGGCAGCTTTAATGACCTGATTTTCCAAATCTCTTTTTATCATAGCGATATATTATATATCGGGCTATTTCAAAGTTCAATTTTGAATTAGCCCAAATTTTTCATTATTTTATTAATTTTTACATAAGCCTTTTATTTACAATGGATTAAGAAATGTCAAATCGATTGCAAAATATGTAAAAATAAGCGTTTTTTCGCATAATGAACGAAATTTGTGCCATAAATGGGCAACTTTCTTATAACATTCATCCACAAATTTCAAGGTTTGTTAAGGTATTTTTTTACTTTTAAAAAAATGAATTTAGATTTTCGATTCGTTATGGCGAATTACTTATTTTCTTCTCCGTAAGGCAAAACTTCGAATGGTATCAGTTGGCTTGTATAATTTACAATAGTTAAATTATTTAAATTGTAAAGGCTGACAAATTTCACACTGCCTTTTTCCCAGTACAAATCTTCTTTTGGATTTGCCATTATGCCCCATATAATAAATCGATTATTATCAAGCCACGCAATACCCATTAACTTACAAACTGTACCGCATGCGCAAATTTGATAAAGTTTTTTCTCTTTTATATCCCATAAGTACGCTAAAGTGTCGGGCTCACTACTTACGACTTCACTGGCATATCGTTTATCAATAGAATAAGCCACAACTTTTATTCCATACTCAGTGTCAACACTAAAAAAAACGGGATTTCCGTAATTATCTAGGCCTGAAATCTCCTTACCTTCTTCTCTCATAGGGTTAAGGTTTAACGGAAAAGAATTTCCTTTGCTGAATGGAAGGAGTTTATTATCTATTGAACCATTTTTATCGCTGATGAAGGTACTGAAGTCGGGATTGTTCAGTATTTCATCTGGGAGGCCGGTAAATAATGACTGTTCCTGAGAGACGATTTTTGGTGTTTCAGATGGGTCAATTGCTTTATAACATCCGGTGATAGCTGAAGAGATGATAAAGACTACGATTAAAAAAATATGATTAAATTTGAAGGACATTCTCAAATCCTTTTTTTGACAAGTAGAGCAGTTGAATATTTGACCACAGGTGAACTTATTAAATAGAAAATAATGATTTTCATTTATTGTCAGCCGTTTTTTTCTCCACTGCTCTCCTGTTCTACCGTTCACCTGTTCTATTTTTCAGAGCCATCAGCTCTGAAAAATACCCCCAAGGGGAGTCGAACCCCTGTTGCCGGGTTGAGAACCCGGCGTCCTGGGCCACTAGACGATGGGGGCGTAAGAAAATCAAAGTTCAAAAATAAAAAATCAAAAATAAAACTGGCGGCGGTCGGAATCGAACCGACGACCCTGGGCTTATGAATCCCATGCTCTAACCAGCTGAGCTACACCGCCGAAAAAAGTAAATTTTCCGGTTTTGGGGGATAGTGTACAGGATTTCAGGCGGTTTGACAAGTAAAACCCCACATCGGCAAGTGTAAAAATTTGGAATTGAAAAAATACGGTTTTGGAACATTATGGCTGGTGCTGGATGAATGCATCGCCGAGGCAATCGATAATATCCGTAGCAATCATACTTATCCGGCCATATTTTTTTGCGGCAATATCGCCGGCAAGGCCGTGGATGTAAACGCCGAGCACGGATGCGTCGAAACAATTTAGCCCCTGGCCGAGAAGGGCGGTTATGCATCCAGTAAGAACATCGCCTGCCCCAGCCGTTGCCATTCCTGGATTGCCTGTCTTGTTCGAATAAAGCAAGTTGCCGTCGGTGATAATTGTTCCCGCACCTTTGAGAACGACAATTGAATTTGTTTTTTTTGCAAGCTGATCGGCTTGGCTGGACCTGTCTTGCGGCAGGGATTCTCTGAAGACAGAAGGCCACACTCTTTTCATTTCACCGGGATGAGGCGTTAGGATTACTTTGGCCTTTAAATTTTCCTGCCAGTTTTTCATTTTGCCAAGGTTATTTAGGCCGTCGGCATCAATGACAAGGGATTTGTCGGATTCTGCCAGAAGAGTTTGCAGGATTGACTGCAGGTCTCGGCTTTCCCCGACGCCGGGGCCGAATGCCAGTATGTCGTTATCGCTAATAATATTCAAAATCGAATCAATTGCCTTTTTTGAAATTTTGCCGGAGGCATCTTCTGCAAGCGGAATTGTTGTATATGATGGCTCAATGGAGGCAACTATCGGCAGGATGCTTTTTGGGACAGCGACTCTAACAAGCCCCGCGCCGCTTCTTAATGCAGCTTTTCCTGCCAAGGCAGCAGCGCCGCTGAAACCGATGGAGCCTGCAATGATGCAGACCTTTCCGAAATCGCCCTTATGTGCATCAGCATTTCTCGGTTTTAGTTTCGGAATCTTTTCTATTATTTGCATTTTGGTTATCCATTCGCTTGGTCGATTTTTTTGTTTATTAATGTGGCGGTGACGGCGGCGGAAAAACCGTTGTCGATATTGACGACGGTGACATTTGAGGCGCAGCTGTTGAGCATCGTTAGAAGGGCGGCAATGCCGTTAAAGCTTGCCCCATAGCCGATGCTGGTCGGGACGGCAATGACAGGACAATTGACAAGACCGCCGACGACACTTGCAAGTGCACCTTCCATACCTGCGACAACAATGATAACATTTGCGTTTTGAATCTGAGGGAGGTGACTTAGCAATCTATGCAGGCCCGCAACGCCGACATCGGAAATAATTTCGGCACGCTGGCCCATAATCTGTGCGGTAATTTTTGCTTCATTAGCAACGGGCAAATCTGCTGTTCCAGCGGTGATTATCGGGATAGTGCTTTTTGATAATTTTATCTTTTTCTGCTCGAGGACGATCGCAGCAGCTTCTTTTTCAAAACGCGCTTTTGGCAGCTTCTTTGAAATAGCTTTGAAGACATCTATTCCCGCGCGTGTTGCAAGGACGTTGTTTCCTTTTTTGGCAAGCGTCTGGAAGATTTTAAGAATGTGCTCTGTGCTTTTGCCGGGGCAATAGATTACTTCCGGGAAGCCCTGTCGTATTTGACGGTGATGGTCGATTCTGGCAAAGCCCAAATCTTCGAAGGGGAGGTGACGCAATTTTTCGACGGCCTTATCAATATCCATCCTGCCAGTCTTGACTTGTCTTAATAAATTTTTTAATTGCTCAATTTCCATATAAATCGGTGTGGATAAAATAAAGATTTAAAACCGCTCTTATTCGCTGTGTGCCTGAGGTTCCAAGGTCAAATCAGCGAAAAGTCCTGCTTTATATTTATAATACGCAAGAGAGGCTACCATAACAGCATTGTCAGTGCAATATTGTTTTGAAGCGACCAACAGTTTGCGGGGCGGCTTCATTGTAGTGCAGAGATTCTGCAGCGCCTCACGCAAGGCGCTATTTGCAGCCACACCGCCGCCGAGCAAAACGGTCTTTGCCTGAAATTTTTCAGAGGCCAATTTAGTTTTTTTGACAAGAATATCGACTACTGTTGCCTGAAATGAGGCCGCCAGGTCTGCAATCTGCTGAGGGGTCATCGAATCGACGATATTTTGGCCTTTCATATCCTGACCGAGGCAGTGATAGAGGACAGCGGTTTTGATTCCGCTGAAGGAAAAATCGAGAGAATCTTTGCCGAGCATAGAGCGCGGGAATTTTATGGCATTGGGATTTCCATTTTTGGCAATTTTTTCAATGGCCGGACCTCCGGGATAAGGAAGCTTCAAGATGCTTGCGACTTTATCGAAGGCCTCGCCTGCTGCGTCGTCGATTGTCTTTCCGAGAAGTTTCGGCTCCAATGGCGAGAGGTAGTCATACAGGCTTGTATGTCCGCCTGAAACGATTAATGCGACTGCCGGCAGCTCGAAATCTTCCTTGTTTAGTATGGCTGACTGCATATGCGCATGAAGATGGTCGATTGCAATCAGGGGCTTGCCCCAAGCGAAGCTAAGAGTCTTTGCGGCTGTTACGCCAACAATAAGGGCTATCGTAAGGCCGGGCCTGTCGGCAACTGCTATCGCATCGATTTCATCAGGATTTATTTTTGCCTGTTCGAGTGCCTCTGCGATGACAGGGTAAATTTTTTCGATATGTGCACGGCTTGCGACCTCTGGAACGACACCGCCGTATTTTTCGTGCAGTTTAGTTTGTGAGGCCACTACGGATGATTTTATGGTATGGCCGTCTGCGACAACCGCAGCCGCGGTCTCATCGCAACTTGTCTCGATACCTAGGATGTTTATGGTGGTTTTATCTTTCATAAACGGCGATTTTAATGCAAATATTCTTCCAAATCAAACCTGATTAGCTCGAAGCTATAGAAAACTTAACTGCAGGCAAGAATAAGCGGAGGCAAAAGTAAAAAAAGAAAAAGACCACTATTATGGCCTTGCTACGATTCCAGATCTAATGAGAATTTATTAGGGTCGAAGTTTTGGATGTAATTGATGAGGTTATGCCAGGCTTTGCTGAAGCCGAAGCCGCCTTTTGTCATCTCATCAATTGCCTGCTGTTTTGTCCAGCCTTCGACTAATATCCGATAGGCAGCGCACATAGTACCGGTCCTGTCGGCGCCTCTTCTGCAGTGAACGAAGATAGGCTGTTTTTGGTTATCGCAGACAATCTGCAGGAATTGTAAAACGTCTTTATCGCGGAGGTCCCAGGCGAGGGTATCAATCTGCACATAGAGAAGATTGCTGTCGGAAATTTTATCAAAGTCCGATTCAGATTCACGAAGATTAACGATGGTTTTAATACCGAGTTTTGCGAGATTCTGGAAGCCCTGTTCTGTAGGCTGAGCGCCTCGATAGAGATTGTCGGAGACTTTATAGAAGTTTGGGACTCCGGGCAGGTCGAGCGGCTGTGCCCATTTTCTGCCGGAGGACTGTTCCAGATTAAATTCGCGCGTTTCGTTGTTTATAAGTGCACAGGACTGGCAGGAATGAATTATAAGGAATATGAGGGCGAAACCGGCGAAGGCGATAAAGATTTTAAATATTTTCGTCGAATTTTTCTTTTCCATAATTTTAATAATTTTAGCAGTTTATATTTTTTTTAGCAAGATTTGATTTGGCAAGCAGAACAAACTGTTTTGCGGTGCTTTTGCAGACGTGAAAGAGGGAGAACCTTATCGGGATAAGGTCGGGGAGCTGAAAATCGGTGCAGATATGGTTTGAGAAATCATCGCCGAGAATTTTTATTTTGTCGAAGTCGCTGCAGCCGAAACCTGTTTTCATTGCGGTCGAGATAACGGGAATATCCGATGGATTTATGTTTACCAGTTTGCAGCAGACCATTTCGCAGGCGACGGGGTCTGTGCCGCCGATTATCCAGCCGAGAGGTCTTGCCCTTCCGCGAATGGGACCGGGGCCATCCATAGCTGTGACGGCATCTATGATTGTCAAAGCGGGATTCATAAATTTGTAGATGTCGATGAGAAGCTTGCAGAAATCGTGATGGTTTCGTCCCTTTGCGAAATGCCAATATGCCTTTTTCTTGCCGCTGACAACGCCGAAAATATTTTTCACTGCAAATGTGGCGACAAGCTGCTGATGGGATTTGAATTTCGGCAGGTTGATGATGACATCCGTATCGAGAGCGATTGAGCTTATTTTTATGGGCATTCCGCGTTTTCCAATGCGGCAAATTTCTCCCTGGTTAAGCTGTTTTATGGGCACGCCGAGTTTTTTTAGCGGGTCAACGAGGTTCAGTATTTTTGCGCAGGCTTCGATATTTCCCCAAGCAGGTGAATCGCCGACGAAGGGCCTTGCGCCGTAATCTTTAAGCAGTTTAGCAAGCTCGATTATTATAGCGGGGTCGGTTTGTGTGGCATTTTCTCTGCGTCTTGGGGATATGAAATTAGGTTTGATTAAAACTGTGTCGCCCTTTCTGAGAAAATTGCCGATTCCGCCGTGCAATTCGAAATGCCTTTGGAGACTGGCAGAGATTTTCGATTCACTGTAATCTTCACATCTGGTCAGCGTTACAACTGGTGAATTTTTCGTATTATAAATTTGGCTGGTCATTTATTCCTGTGCAGATAATTAAGTAAGACATAACGACCGGTCTTTTCGACGGCCTGCTGAAAAAGAGGCTGCCGAGAGAGAGCTGGTTATCAATATATTTTTGCGGTCTTAGGAAGATAAAATCTCCGGGAGTCATTTTCATACTCATACCGCAGCTTTGGAAGATAAAATTAGCGGGTCTTGGTGTATTATCTCCTGCGGTCCACCCTGCTATTGGTGGTGCATGAACCGGAGTCATTAAAACATTGCAGACACCTTTGAAAACAGGGTCTTTTGCAGTTTTTATCCTCAGTGCGAGAAACCCTGGTCCGAGGATTGCTGATTGTGCCGTGCTGTCGGCTGCGGTATAAAAGAGTTCGCTTCTGCCGAGAGTTCTATTTATGAGGACATCGTCTTCCTGCCCATTGTTAAGCAGCAAGGATATAGTTCCTGTTCTTTTGCCGCCTGCATTTGCCAGCAGAGAGAGGACTTTGTCGCCCATGCCTGTTCGCCCCAAGCCTGTGGAGAATGAATTGGAGCTGAATGCGTTGAAATTATTAAACTGGATTGACTGCAGGTAAAGGATTTTGGAAACTTCGTCGAGTTTGGAAATGTTGTCGGCGGGTATTTCAAAAATCAGGATTTGAAAATTTGCGAAGCTGAGCACTTTTACAGTTTTAAGTTTATTTTCCGCAGGTGCAAGGTCTTCCAGCTTTACTTGTTCCAGTTTCTTTTGAGGCTGCGGCGGACTGTCGCAGCAGGCAACAAATATCAGCAGGCTGAGGATTGCAATAATCTGGAAAATCTTTTTCATCAAAATACAGCATAATGATTTTATGCACTTTTGTCAAGATTTGGGGTCTTAATTGAGGCGATGAATAGTTTTTTATAAGATTATGAGGGTCGAAAGAATGACGGAATTGATTTTGGTCCAATAATCTTCCCGCTGTCTGCCTTTATATAAGGCGTTGTCACGGCCTGTTCTTGCACTTTTGGGATTCCGCAGTTTTTGTCTGATTTTTCAGATAATTATTTTCGTCGAAACCTGTACAGATTTCAGGTCGGCTTTGTGCTTGATAACTTTTAATTTAGCGTTATAATTATTAACAGTCGGGCTTTATAAGCCTGCATAATCGCCCGTTTTTGCGATTATTGGGGAATAGTGTAATGGTAGCACAACAGACTCTGGATCTGTTTGTCTAGGTTCGAATCCTAGTTCCCCAGTGGTTCGATGGATATCCTTGCAATAAACAAGAAGAGACAATTTTGCGGTTTGTCTATATTATCGAGATTTCTGATGGACGTTTTATTTGTTTGGGGGCAGAAGGACTATTCCGGGGCCGATACCATCGGGATAGGAAAGTGAGCCATCGGGGGTTATTGAGACGCGCATTGGTATTGTTTCTGAAGACTTGAAGGATTCGACATGGCCATCTGTGAAACCGGCTGTTAGTTTGATTTCCGGCATAGTTAATTTCGACGAATTTTTCGGCTTGCCGCTCGACCAGTATGCTGATGATACCCAGGTTTCCGGTATGACGGCGGCAGATTTGAATTCCTCACAGCTGATGAATGATTTCGGGCTTCTCCAGTGGTCGTAGCCGAGGTAGCAGCTTACAAGAAGTTTGCTTTCTCCGTATCCGCCGAAGGAGCGGGATGGGCCCTTAAACTTTCTGCCGTTTTCGAGACAGCCGATATAGCCCCAGTAATAACAATATGTTCCTATCATAGGGTCGCTTAAAGAGGCCGTCTCGGGGTTGTCCCATTGGTCGCCTGCGTCCCAGGATTTTTGTAAAAATTTATACTTTTCAGGTGAATTGGTGCAGAATGTGGAGTCGGCATCGCTGATATATTTACCGAGATATTCGCTTACGGCACGGTGGGTGAGGGGACTGCGCTTGCGGTGGCCCGTCATCATTGTGGGTTCCTGCCAGTTCCAGAAAACATCGATTGTTCCTATTGTCGCCACGGATTGGGGGTAACGTTCATCATTATCTGCGGCAAAACAATTGGCGGCTGTGACTATCTGTTTTTGATTGCTCTGATTTATGATGTTTTTCGCCCTGATTCTGGCTTGTCGGAGAGCGGGGAGTAGTATTCCCATCAGTAGCGATATGATCGAGATGACTACTAAAAGCTCAATCAGCGTGAATGCTGTTTCATTCAATAAAGACTTAAGTTGTCGGTTTCCGCTGGTTTCCATTCGCCAGTTCCGCCACAATTACACTTATTTCCTCAGATTACTGTTGGAGATTATATTATGTCTTCTGAGAAATTTCAAGGATAATTTAAAAAAACACGGCTGTGAAATCTTTTCACAGCCGTGTTTTCGCATAGAAAAACAGGATTTGGAATCTTATAGTATGTGTTTTTGAGGCAATTTTCGCATTTTTGCGGGCTGTCCTCCTGTTTAATACATCCACTGGAATTGCTCAAGCCAATCATCAGCAAAAATGGCAAAATCTGTCATATCGCATATCCCGTCGTAGTTTAAGTCACATTTCAGGGGCCAGTCGCTCATACTTGCATAGGGGGTGTTACCATAGGCACCCATATTGATTCTTCCGCCGTTTGGCATTGGCTCATTTGCCGGGAAGATATTGGGGTCTCCGCCGTCGATGCAGGGACTGCTTACACTATCGAGGACCCAAACATTATGTGCAGGCCAGTATCTGCCTCGTTGGCTCTTAAGGTGGTAATCTCCGCCGGCAAAATCGGCGAATAGAGGATCGGTTGTCTGGTCAAAATAACTGAAAGACGCGGTACACTGGAAGAGGTCCTGTATGCTGTTGTTCCAGAATATGCAGTTGGTTATGTTGGGATTTGCGCCGCTCCAGGACTCGATGCCGATTCCGTTATTGACAATCGTCAAATTATTCAGTGTCGGTGAGCCGCTCGAGACGAAAATTCCCGACTCGCTGTTCTTTATGATAAAATTACTTAATACGCTTGACTGGGACTCTGATGTATAAATTGAGACAGCATAAGTTCCGGTAGCTGTTATCGTTGCAGGCTCATCTGCGCTTCGGACTGTTATAGCCTTATTGAGAAAATAGAGCGACTGGTTATAAACTGCGGGCCATACAAGGACTGTGTATCCGTCTTTTGCTTTATCGATACCTCTTTGGATTGTCGCAAAAGCTGTTTGTCTTGTCAGGCCGGTATTGTTGTCATTACCTGTAATTCCATCCACATGAAAGACACTTGGCGGCAGTTCAGTTCCCTCCATAAAAAGAACCCATACAGCTCCTCTATCGGTGCCTCCATCATCGTCACAATGTGCACCGACTGCAATATCCAGCGTTCCATCTTTATTAAGGTCGCCAAGACCGATTGTTGCGATGCCAAATGTGTCGCCGTAATCGAGTGCACCTGTAAAATTCCCCTGGGTCTGACTGATTTTCTGGTATCCTTTAACGGTGCCGTTTGAGTTTAGGAATAATATCAAAGCTGCTCCAATCCTAATATCTAATTCAGTATCACCAGTAGCACCAACGAGTAAATCTGAGGAATTGTCATTGTTTAAATCCCCGATTATCCCGACACGAGCGCCAAAACTATCAGTATCATGAAGAGCGTCTGAAAAACTGCCTTCAGTACTACTGATTTTCTGATATGTCTTGACTGTTCCATTATTATTCAAAAATAAAATCCAAACAGCACCACGGTCTGTTCCGCCATCATCATCGAACGGTGCACCTACAGCGAGGTCTGCAATACTATCTCCATCAAGATCGCCTAAACTGCTGACTGAATAACCGAATTCATCCCAGGCATCGATTTCGCCTGTGAAATTACCCTCAGTATGATTTATTTTCTGATACGATTTAACAGTTCCATTTTGATTTAAAAACAATATCCATACCGCGCCAGTGTATGTTCCATCGGTATCATCACCCGATGCACCTACAGCCAAATCTGTATTTCCATCTCCGTCTAAATCCCCTAAATTGCTTAGGGCACCTCCGAATTTATCCCAACTGCCGAGAAGACCTCCGAATCCCCCGCTGGTTCTGTTTATTTTTTGATGTCCTTTGACTGTACCATTTGCATTCATAAACAGGATCCAAATTGCTCCCGTATTTTCACCGCCGTCATCATCATAATAGGCGCCAACAGCTAAATCTAAAACTCCATCCTTGTCTAAATCCCCCAAATTTGTTACAGACGCGCCGAATTCATCACCATCATCGAGAATACCAGTGAAGCCGCCTTCTGTATTACTTATTTTCTGATGACTTTTAACTGTTCCATCTGGATTTAGAAAAAGAATCCATACTGCTCCACGGTTAGTTCCTCCATCATCATCAAGATATGCGCCGATTGCCATATCAGATGTTCCATCTCCATCAAAGTCGCTAAGGCAACTGCCATTGTTTCCAAAATGGTCACCATCGTCTAACATACCTGAAAAACTGCCTTCAATATCACTTATCTTCTGGTGGCTTTTGACCTGAAAAGTTCCCGCCATTCCGGAGACTGAGATTGAGAAAACAGCCAATATAAACCAAAATGTTTTCATAAATATATACATCGTCATAACCTCCCATCAGTTAAAATGTTATCAAAAATTCCCTTTTTTATAAAGGAGGGGTGTGGTTTATTTCTCCTTTAATGTGTCAAACTTGTCTTTTACGCTCTTTTTCAGCATAAAAATCAGGCTGTTTTCTGCTTCGCTTATTATTACGTATAAAAATTTTTCCTTATTCTTTCAGCAATGTCTCCCAAAACAGAGGATTGCTTTGGGCTAGTCTTTTGGGTGAAGTAAACTCTTCACCTGCATTTTCAACATCCTCAATATAAGTAAATATTAATTCTCCTTCCTTACCAGGCCCATTTGTCGTCACATATTTTATTTTATCTATTAAGTCTTTTTTCATATCGATAGTATAAATTATCGAATTCTGGCCACAGATTATTTCGACCTCAGCTTTTGAGGTATCTTGAATAATTCTCGTCTTGAAATTCATTTTTCTCTCGGCGGCGTCGCGGCGGATAGTATCTATCGTATGCAATCCCATCCAGGGTCTGCCGAAGCCTGCGAAACCGCTGTCCATAAATTCTCTGCCGCCCGTTCGAAGTCTTACCCAGGGATATTGAACATCGCTGTGTACATAAACGAACGGTATCCTGCCGGTCCCGCTGACAGCTTCGCCGTTGATTTTTCCTTCGATTTTAAAATATGTCCAGCCAAGCTTGTGCATTATATCACGGTTATCAATCAGAGCGGCGCTTTTCGGCAGGTTATATTTGAAATATTCCTCCTCGAGCAGATTTTTATGGACAATAAGGCGGTGGGCTGGTTTTTCAGTTCCGCCATTTGTCTGGATTACAAGCAGTCCTTTCTCATCAAAATGCACATATCCTCGCTGTTCATTTATGCCTTCCATTTTTGTGATAAAATCACTTAGTTCGGCACTGTCGGTAGGCAGCCTCCAGACCCGCAGGTCTTCCCGCCACATCCTGTAATTTTCAATGCTGACAGTGTTTTTTCTGATGTCGTATTGAAAATTTCCATCTTCGTTCTGTTTTATTTGTATGTATGGCTCGCCAGTGTTTCCGTTTGCCTTTGCAATAATCATCACCGTTCCTGTTGTCCCAGCGGGGAAATAGTGCCAGTATTCGGTGATATTTTCTGTGTGCGTTTCTGAAGGCATCACAATATAATTGCCGTCGGCTACTGTCTTGTCGCTGAAGAGGGTCAGGTCTGAGTTTGTTGTGATGATTGTTCCTGCAGTGATAAGTCCTGCAGCCGCAATTGACACTATTGCAGTTTTAGTGCCCGCTATGCAGGCAAGCTCTGCGGCAAGGCCGGCTTTTAGAGCAGATGGTGCAACCGATATTCCTGCTGCCGCTGCCTCATTTGTTGATGTCATTTGACCAAAAAAAACTAATGCTGTAAGAATTACTCCTTTGCCAAGTCCCTGTCTGCTCAATTGTTTTTCCAGCGAACGTTTAGCCCTGCAAAACAGCACCCTGCATGCGAATTCGCTTCGTCCGGTGACTTTACTGATTTCCTGATAGGGCATATTTTCGTAGCAGCGCATTGCGAGAATTGCGCGGTAATCGGGTTTCAGCGACCGCATTGCGGATAAGACGATTGTTTGCAGTTCTTCTTTTATAAGTCTCTCTATACCTTCTTGCTGCTGGTTTTGTGATTCTTTGAGTTTTGCCTCAGACAAATATACAGATTCCTGGCGTGCTGTTGTTTTGTAATGACGTTTTATCTTATTTAGTGCGACCGTGTACAGCCAAGGCCAGAAGGATTCCTTTTTATTCAATTTTCCCAGAACACGAAACATTTCAAGCATACATTCCTGAACTACATCATTTGTTAGATCACTATCGAGTGTGATTCGATATACATACGTCCGTAACCTGGGCGCAACAGCCTCAGCCAGCCGATTAAGACTTTCCTTATCGTCGAGCCGGGCCTTCGCTACTAAATCTATGTAGTCATCTCTAACGCCCATATTTACATTTTCATTTATATAAGTGTCGCAAAGAACTAAAAAGTAACGATTTTTTTAAAATTTTTTAATATTTTTTCGAAATTTCTCAGTTTTTTCCTATATCGGCCTCAAAATTGCTGCAAAATCACCCTTTGCCATAATGCTACGTCCTTTTTATTGAGTGCTTATAGGGTTTTGGCACCTGTATGATTCCGCGGCGGCTGTTGTTGACCGTCTTAACAGATTCTTTTATAATCGCGCATCGATGTTGAACAAAGCTTGTGCCTTTTTGAAACAGTGGAAATTTTTTTTAAAATTATGAAGTCGTCAGTGTTATTTTTTGTTTTTATTTTGTTCCTTTTGGGAGGAAACCAAGTGAGCTTTTCTGAACAGAGCGCTGACCTTGCGATAAAGAATGCCAGGATTTTGACAAATGACAAAGGAAAGAATATCACTGAGGCTGTTGCAGTTAAGGGGGAGTTTATTATTGCTGTCGGGTCTAATACAGACATCGAAAAATTCATTGAGCAGGATACAACAAAAATTATCGATGCAAACGGACGGCTTGTTATTCCGGGATTTAATGATGCCCACAGTCATTTCGGTGCAATCGACCCTGATTACATCGACCTGCGTTATGTCACTGACCCGAATGATATCAGGGAAAGAGTCAAAAAGCAGGCTGCGAAGGCAAAGGCAGGTCAGCTCATAAGGGGCGGCAACTGGGAACACGAAATGTTCCTCGATAAGAAATGGCCTTCGAAGGAATTGATAGATTATGTGTCACCGGACAATCCTGTTATTCTTTCTCGTGCGGATGGTCACTCTGTTCTTGTTAACAGCTATGTTTTAAGACAATCGGGCATAACAAAAGATACGCTGAATCCACCGGGAGGTGAAATTCAGAAAGATGTTTTAACGGGCGAGCCGACCGGAATTTTAAAAGAGAAGGCTGTCGGGCTGCTCAAATACAATTTAGGCTCAGATTCCGATGATTCGAAGATGGATTCGAATGAGCGGCTCAGGCGCTGGCAGGCGGCGCTCGAAATGGCAGCGAGGCTCGGTGTTACTTCTATCCAGATTCCGGACGGCGATTTTGAAATCTTCGAAAATCTTAGAAAATTAAACAAGCTTACCAGCCGCATAACTCTGGGCGCAAAATTTCCGACAAATGATGAGGAGATTAAAAACTGCCTTAGGTTGAAGAAAAAATATCCCGCTTTGGATAACTGGCTTCGTTTCGGGTATGTTAAAGGATATATCGATGGGACGCTTGGCTCGGGAACAGCACTTTTGTTCGAACCATACAGCGATGAGCCGGAGAAAACGGGCTTAATGATGGTTGACTATGAAAAATTCGAGAAGGATATTGCTGCTGCTGACAGGGCGGGTCTGCAAATCGGCATTCACGCCATAGGCGACAAAGGAAATAATCTGGTGCTAAATACATACGAGAAGGCACTCAGGATAAACGGCACTCGTGACAGCCGCCATCGAATCGAACACGCACAAATTATAAAAGAAGATGATATCCCTCGCTTTGCACAGCTTGGTATTATTGCATCGATGCAGCCGACGCATTGCATTACGGATAAGCGATTTGCCGAAAAGCGTCTCGGAATTGAGAGATGCAAAGGTGCTTATGCGTGGCAATCGCTTCTTAAGGCAGGCTCTCACGTTGCCTTCGGCACAGATTATCCCGTCGAGCCTCTCGACCCGCTCGAAGGCCTCTATGCCGCTGTTACACGTAAAGACAGGTTTGGTGAGCAAGGGGATGGTTGGCTCCCCCAGCAGAAACTGTCAATGGAAAAGGCAATTGAGCTTTATACATTGGGTTCTGCTTATGCCGAGTTCACAGAAGACCGCAAAGGAATCATTAAAGCGGGATATCTGGCGGATATTGTAATTTTCCGGGACGATTTGCTGACAATTCCTCCGCAGGATATTATGAAAGCGTCAGTAGATTACACAATCACCGGCGGAAAAATTGTTTATAAAAGAAACAGTACTGATTAAAATGCGGAGTTTGAATTCTTTTGAATTCCAATTTTACGTTCGAAAATTAAGTCTTTGCAGGGTCCGAACTTTTACCAGTCGAATTCTGCAGTGACGGGGGTATGGTCACTGGGGCGGTCGGCTTTGCGAGGTTCCTTGTCAATATAGCAGGTTGTGCATTTTTCAGCCAATGCTTTCGTTGCCATAATATGGTCGAGGCGCCAGCCGAGGTTACGCTTAAAAGTATTTCTTTCTCTATAATCCCAGAAAGTATATCGGCCGCTGTCTTTACAGTGCATCCTGAATAAATCAACAAGACCCCAGCTGCAGACATTTTTAATTGCTTCTCTAACCTCATTACGGAAACATACATGCCCTTCAAGCCCCTCTGGGTCATATACATCTATTGCCTCTGGTGCAACGTTCAAATCGCCTACCCATAAAACAGCGTCATTCGGTTTAAAATTGGTCTCGAAGTATTTCCTAAGCCTTCTAAACCAGTTAAGTTTATATTGGAATTGCTCTGAGTCTGGCATATAGCCTTGGGGAACATAAGTATTTATGATAGTTATGCCATTGATTTGTGTCCTTAGAAAACGGCTTTGGTCTTTAGGCTCATCATCGAAGCCGAACCCGGTGTCCTCAAAGAGGCTTTTGCTGAAAACCGCAACCCCGTTATAGCTTTTCTGGCCGCTGAAAACGAATTTGTAACCGGTTTGGGCAAATGCATCTGCGGGAAATTCCGGGTCCTGGACTTTCGTTTCCTGCAGGCAAAGGACATCGGGCTGGTTGTCCTGCAGCCATTTTAACACTATCGGAAGCCTTGCACGAAGCCCGTTTACATTGAAAGTTGCTATTTTCATAAAGCTACTGTTCCACTGATGTTTTTTTAACATTTTGGCCGATAAGATATTATATAAGATTGTGCCTTGTTTGTCTTCCGGCTTTAGTGTTGAAAAATTGTTTGAGTCTCTCATTTATTTTCTTTATACAAGGAGATTAGCACAATGTTAAAGAAAATATTAATGGTTGCTATACTGGCGGCTTTTTTGGCCTTCTTGACGAGCTGCCAGACTGTTCAGGGCGCTGGCAAAGATATTCAATGGATGGGCGAAAAATCCGAAGAGGCCCTCGATGGCATGTAGCAATTCTGAATTGCTGCATTATTTGATTTTCATTGCGATATCCCGTTAACACACATTCAGGGCACATGGCGCAGCGATATTTCCAGAACAATCACTTTCCCTGTTTATCAATATTGCAGCTTATTTACAAAAGTTTCTATTGCCTGCTGTAAATCTTCAGCCCATACTTCTGAGGTTTGCTCTGCCAACTTATTTGACCCGCCGTTTCCTCCTCCTGAAAGGAGCCGGAAACTTTCGGACAGTTTGCCATCTTTGTTTCTTTTCTGCCCGACCAGACCGATATCAGAAACCGCGCTTTGAGCACAGTTATTGGGACAGCCGGAAATATTTATCCGTAAGTTTCCTGTATTATAGTTGGCCAGTGCCTTTCTTATTGCTTCACAGGCACGCGCGGTATCTACCAGGCCCCTTGGACAGGTTGAACTACCGGGGCAGGCGATTATTATCGGTTTGTTCACGAATTCTGCAAGGTGTGCAGGGAGAACAGCGTGCTCTTCGGCAAAAATCTCTAATCCATGCTCGATATTAATCCGCAGCTGCGAATTTGTTGCTTCATATATATCCGCCAGCAGCAATCCGTCTGCGGGGCTTATATTTCCATCGGGTAATTGCAGTCGCAACATCTTCAGGGTGGTTCTGCTGCCTTTCGAAAATACAATGTCCGGCCAGTCGCATTCCTCTTTTTTCTTATTAAACTTTTTGTCAAGCTCTTTTTTAAAAGAGTCATCGCTTATGCGTTCACGTATGTGCCTCAAACGTGCTGTGCGTCTGTTTGTTTTGTCGCCATATTGTTGGAAAAGCTCCAGCGATGCCATGCAGACAGGCAAAATCTCTTTCGCAGGCAGATTTCTGCAGAGCTCAATTCCCAAAGCAGGCTTCGGACCAAGAGAGCCGGCCCCGATTAAAGTGAAAGTGCCGTCTTGTTGGGCAATGAAACCGAGGTCATTTATCCACGGTTTTGCGCAGGCTTTCGGACAGGCGGAAAAACTTATCTTAAATTTTCTCGGCAGATTAAATAAAAATTTTTGTGAAAGAATTTGCTGATTGAGAAGATGCACTATCGGCAGCAGGTCCCAGCTGCCGTCGATAATGTCGCAGCTGCCGCACAGCGTTATATTTCTGACCATATCGCCGCAGGCGCCGAAAAAATTCAGGCCTGTTCTGCAAAGCTCCTGCTGGAGTGATTGAATATCGCCGGCAGCTATATTGTGAAGCTCAATATCCTGTCTTGTGGTGGTATGCAGCGGCGTTCCATTAGTAAATGTTTGTGCGGCAAGACAGACTTTCCGCCACTGCTGCCAGCTAATCCTGCCGCCGGGAATTTTTATTCTCTGCATAAACAGGCCTTCCTGTTTCTGGGGATACACTCCCAGGATTAGTCTGCCGGCAGTTTTTACAGATTGTATTTGTCCGGGATCGCTCAAACTTTTACCTCATTTTGTATTTTAAGGGGACGGGTATGAATACCGCACTCACCGCCGCACTTGCTTGTTCCGAGCCATCTGCCGGCCCTTTCCGTTCCGGGGGCAATTTTAGTGCAGGGTTCGCACCCGAGCGACCTGTAGCCTTTTGCGTAAAGAGGATTGACATCTATTTTGTTTATTGCCAGATACTGCCAGACCTCTCTTTCATACCAAATTAGAATGGGGTTAAGCTTGATAAGCCCTTTATCACGCTCTTCGACTTCCCTGAAATTTGTCCTGGTTCTTCCTTCGGTGCAGCGAAGACCAGTAACCCAGCATTGTACGTTCATTTCTTCTATGGCCCTGCGTGTCGGCTCAACTTTTAAGATTTCGCAGCATTTATCTGGCTCTGTCAGGTAAAGCTTTTCAGGAATTTCTGCATCGTTTTTAAATACCCTCAGCTGGGGATATTTTGCCGTCTGCTCGTGCATAAATTGAATAGTTTCCTTCGGTTTGAATCTGGTAGTTACGATGAAACCCCGAATGTTCGGGTTGACAGTTTGTGCCATGTGCCAGACTGTAAGAGAATCCTTTCCCAGGCTGTTGGCAACAACGAGGCTGTCGCTGTATTCGCGATAAGCATCTTCAATCAGGGCGAGGGAGCGTTCGACTTTTTGAGCGTAATTTAAACCATCAATTAATTCCGCCAGTTGTTCAGTTTCGAGTTCTTTGAGCATAATTAATTTCCTTTCATTTTGTAAGAATTAAATTTGATATTCAGGCGGCTTACGTTTGCCGATATTGACTTTTTCCCACATTCGTTCATGTGCATAATAAACAAGGATTTTTAACAGCGTATCAAGAATTCCTATTTTGACTGCAAGTTCGATTTGTCCTAAAAGCAGCAGGGCGATGCCAAACGTGACAATTGTGCCCGTGGCCCGGTAGGTTGAAGCTTTCAGTATGCTTCTTAAATGAGTATCCATTTATCATTCCCTTAATGCTTGTATTCCTATAGTTTTAGTAGTAAATAGATTTAAAAAAATCAAATCACATAATTCGGCACATCTTTTTGAATATAGTTTTTTTCATTTTCAACGAGGATCCCAAAGTTGGTACTGTTTAGTATTCTTTCGGTCTCAAAAGTAACCTTTTCCCATACTTTTGATAGCCCGAAATACCCTCTTACATACGTTTTTTGCCTCATATCTATCTTGGATTTGCTCCAAACCATCTTAATTACATCACCAACGCTAATTTGGCTAGGAGCAGCAGAGAGTATATAACCACCTTCATTACCCCTGACAGAATCAACTATACCGCCTTTTTTCAGCTCTAGGAGGATGATTTCCAGGAATCTTGCTGGTATATCCTGGGCGTGTGCTATTTCTTCGATAGTTACCGGTTCAGCACTATTTCTAAAGGATAATTCAAATACAGCCCTTAAGGCATAAATACACTTTTTTGGTAATATTTTGTCATTTAGCATAGTTCTTTTTCTATTAATAACCAAACTACATTAATACAATCGGAATAGTGATAATAACATATAAAAAGCGTTTGTCAACATTATTTTTAAGATTTTAAAAAAATTATTTGAACTTTTATTAAATACTACTATATTAGTATGAATAAAGGAAATTTTTATGAAACTATCTACAAGAACAAGATATGGTGTGCGGGCTATGTTGGAGCTGGCTCTAAATTACGAAAAAGGGCCTATCCAGCTTCAATTGATAGCAGAAAGGCAGGAAATATCAAAAAAATACCTTGAGCAATTGATAACCATTCTCAAGACCGCAGGTTTTGTGAAAAGTGTGCGAGGCGCAAAAGGCGGATATGAGCTTGCCAAACCGCCGGATGCGATTAAGCTTAGCGATTGTTTCAACAGTCTCGAAGGCCCTGTTATAACTGTCGAGTGTATCGAGGATGAAAAAAGCTGTGCGCGAATCAGCGACTGCATAATAAGACAAGTATGGATGCAGGTTAACGATGCGATAGAGAATGTTTTGGCATCGATAACTCTGCAGGACCTTGTGAATGCTGCCAAGAAAAAAGATTCCTTAAATTATCAGATATGAGGTGAAGAATGAATGCAATTTTCGAAGATATTACTGCAGCAATCGGTTATACACCGCTTGTTAAAATCAACAGGCTTTCGAATCCTCAGGTCAAGGTACTTGCGAAACTCGAATCCTTTAATCCCTGCCACAGCGTTAAAGATAGAATAGCCCTTGCGATGATAAAAGCTGCGGAGGAGCAGGGACTTATCAAGCAAGATACTGTAATAATTGAGCCAACCAGTGGAAACACAGGCATTGGGCTTGCTTTTGTCTGCGCTTCAAGAGGATACCACTTAATCCTGACGATGCCTGAATCAATGAGCATTGAAAGAAGAAAGCTGCTTAAATTATTCGGAGCCGAGCTTATTCTAACACCTTCTGAAAGAGGTATGCTGGGTGCTATTGAAAAGGCACAGCAGCTCATTGCGGAACATCCGCATTATTTTATGCCGCAGCAGTTCCAAAATCCTGCCAATCCGCAAATCCACAGGGAAACAACAGCTGAAGAGATATGGACGGATACAGATGGGGACATTGACATTTTTATTGCTGGAGTTGGGACGGGCGGAACGATAACCGGCTGCGGCGAGGTCCTCAAAGAGCGGAAAAAAGATTTGAAAGTTATAGCAGTTGAACCTGCTGATTCACCGGTCCTTTCAGGAGGAAAGCCTGGACCACATAAAATTCAGGGAATAGGAGCTAATTTTGTCCCCGATGTTCTGAATATGAAGATCGTGGATGAGATTATAAAGATTTCCAACAATGATGCTATTGAAACGGCACGCAATCTTGCTTCTAAGGAAGGGATACTCGTCGGTATAAGCTCAGGAGCTGCGATGTGGGCGGCCATACAGGTTTCGAACCGGCCTGAAAATGCGGGAAAAACGATTGTTGTTGTTCTTCCGGATACCGGTGAAAGATATATTTCAACGGTTATGTTTGAAAACTTGTAACGGGTGAACTTTTGAAGGGATCGTGACATGCAAAAAGATGAATCCGTTGACAGAATGATGGAAGGTCTTGTGCGGCAGATAGTCCGGACTTACAGGGACGATACGGGTATAAATTTCATTGATGCAGCCAACCTGCCTGTTCGAAGCAAAATACTGGAAATTCTCGATTTTCTGACGGAGCTTCTATTTCCCGGCTATACAGGTAAAAGGACTGTCACGCAGTCGAATGTCAGTTTTATTGTGCTCGATATTCTGTATCATGTATATACGGAGCTTTCGGAGCAGATAGAGCGAGGGTTTAAATATCGCTGCCGGCTTGAAAACTGCTCGACGGGGGATTGCAGGCGAATGGCGGATGAAGCAACGCTTCACCTTTTGAGCGAGCTTCCGAATATAAGGGAGATGCTCAAGGGTGATGTTCGCGCTGCATTTGACGGCGACCCTGCTGCGCAATCTTATGAGGAAATTGTCATCAGCTATCCGTGCATTATTGCGATTGCAACCTATCGTATCGCACACGAGCTTTTTGTTAAAGATGTCCCTCTTATTCCGCGAATTATGACCGAATATGCCCACTCGAAAACAGGAATAGATATTCATCCTGGTGCGAAAATCGGCAAAAATTTCTTTATTGACCACGGGACAGGTGTTGTTATCGGTGAAACAACTGTAATTGGAAATAATGTGAAACTTTATCAGGGAACTACACTTGGGGCCCTCAGTTTCAAAAAAGATGAGAAGGGAAGGCTTCTTCGCGGGACTAAGCGGCATCCGACCCTTGAAGATAATGTTACAATTTATGCCGAAGCTACGATACTCGGTGATGTAGTTATCGGCGAAGGGGCGGTCATCGGCGGGAACGTCTGGATAAAGGACTCCGTTCCGCCTGGTGTCACAGTTATGACCCCGCATGCCGATTTAAAATATAAAGATTCTCGCGGCAGTGAACAAAAATAATCTGTGGAGTTTTTTAGTGAACGAAAGTCTGGTTGAAAAGATAAATTCTCTTAAGAAGGAGCGCAACGCTGTTATACTTGCGCATAATTATCAGCTTCCAGAGGTGCAGGACATAGCTGATTTTACGGGAGACTCTCTGGGCTTAAGCATAAAGGCAGCACAAACAAGCGCCGAGGTGATAGTTTTTTGCGGGGTAAATTTTATGGCGGAAACCGCTGCGATTATATCGCCGCAAAAAACAGTTCTTCTTCCTGACAAGAACGCCTCCTGCCCGATGGCGGATATGATAAACGCAGATCAGCTTCGCCAGTTAAAAAAACAATACCCCGATGCGCTAGTTATCTGTTATGTCAACAGCACGGCAGAAGTCAAGGCGGAATGTGATTACTGCTGCACAAGCGCAAATGCAGCCAAACTTGTGCAGACTCTTCCAAAAGACAAGCGTATTGTTTTTGTTCCGGACCATCACCTGGCAAGATTTGTATCGCAGCAAAGCGGGAGGGATTTGATTCTCTGGCCGGGTTACTGCATATCCCACGCTGTTATAACCGCAGATGACATTCTGAGTCTGAAAGACAGATATCTCGATGCTGTTGTGATGGCACACCCTGAATGCACAGAACCGGTAAAAGAGCTCGCTGACCAGATTTTGAGCACCAGCCAGATGTTAAATTTTGCCCGGAAAAGCTCTGCAAAGACATTTATTATCGCAACAGAAGTAGGGATAATCCATGCTTTGAAAAAAGCAAATCCCAATGCGAGTTTTATACCTGCAAGCGAAAAGGCAGTTTGCCTGAATATGAAGAAGATAACGCTCGAAAAGGTCCTTTGGTCGCTGCAGGACATGCAATATCGAATTACAGTTCCTGACGAGATACGCACAAAAGCCAAAAAAGCCCTCGACAGGATGATGGAAATTTTACCCAATGATTAAGTGAGGTGCCGCAAATGAACGAAAAGAATAATTATCACATTGAAACCCTTGCCCTGCATGCAGGGCAGACAGTCGATCCATCTACTTTCAGCAGGGCCGTGCCGATTTATCAGACAACAAGCTATGTGTTCAAGGACACCGAGCATGCGGCAAATCTCTTTGCGCTCAAAGAGTTCGGCAATATTTACAGCAGGATTATGAACCCAACAACGGATTGTCTGGAAAAGCGGCTTGCTGCTATGGAGGGCGGCATTGGCGGTCTTGCCTTCAGTTCCGGAATGGCAGCCATATCAAATGCCATCCTGAATATCTGCAAATCCGGTCAGCATTTTGTCTCCTCAAACTCCCTTTACGGCGGGACGGTGACGCTTTTCAGCCAGACTCTTCCGAAGCTGGGAATTGATGTTACTTTTGTTGACCCCAAGAGGCCGGAAAATTTTGCCAAGGCTATAAAGGAAAATACAAGGCTTATTTTCATCGAAAGCATCGGCAATCCCAAGAATGATATTATGGATTACGAAAAGGTCGTTAAAATTGCCCAAGAAAACAATATACCGGTTATGTGTGATAACACTGTGACATCGCCGATTTTGTTAAGACCGATTGATTACGGCATCGATATTGTTGTTCACAGCTGCACAAAAATCATCGGAGGCCACGGCAACAGCATCGGCGGGATTGTAATTGATTCCGGCAAATTTAACTGGGCAAACGGCAAGTTCCCGGAGCTGACGGAGCCTGACCCTGCCTATCACGGAATCAAATATGTCGAATCATTCAAAGAGCTTGCGTACATTATAAAGCTTCGTGTCACTTTGCTTCGTGATATGGGTGCCTGTATGTCTCCATTTAACGCATTTTTATTTTTGCAGGGACTGGAGACAATTCATCTTCGTGTTCCGCGGCATTGTGAGAACGCACTGAAGCTTGCCAGCTGGCTTGAGAAGCATCCGGCGGTTTCGTGGGTAAATTATCCGGGTCTGAAGTCCCATCCCGATTATCAGCTTGCTCAAAAGTATCTTCCGAAGGGGCAGGGCGCAATACTGGGATTCGGCATCAAAGGCGGCAGGAGTGCAGCGGTTAAATTTATCGAAAGCGTAAAACTCGCAAGCCACCTTGCCAATGTCCTCGACAGCAAGACCCTTGTTATCCATCCTTCGACCACGACCCATCAGCAGCTTAGCGATGCAGAGCAATTGGCTGCAGGTGTTACCGCTGATTATATCCGTGTATCTGTCGGAACGGAGCATATCGATGATATAATTGCTGATTTCGAACAAGCCCTATCAAAAAGTTTTTAGTTTTGAGTTTTAAGTTTTTAGTTGTGGAAGTTGTATCTATGCAAGATAGTATTATAAAAAACAAAAGTTATTGTTTTGCATTGCAAATTATAGAACTTTGTTCAGAATTAAAAGATTTCAAGCACTATGTTATATCGACACAACTTTTAAGGGCAGGGACAAGTATAGGAGCAAATGTTGAAGAGGCCTTGGCAGGGCAAAGTCGAAAAGATTTCTTTGCAAAAATGTCTATCGCATCGAAAGAGTCCAGAGAAGCTAATTACTGGTTAAGGTTGATTCGAGATTCCAACATTACTTCCGATAGGAAAATTGATGTCTTGATTAAAGATTCTGAAGAATTGATTAAAATATTGACCGCAATTGTAAAGACTGGTAATAGAATGACTCAAAACTCTAAATATAATAACTTAAAACTAAAAACTTAAAACTAAGGACTAAGGATATGTGGGAATATACAGATAAGGTAATGGACCATTTCCTCAATCCGCGAAATGTCGGGGAGATTGAGCATCCCGACGGTGTCGGCGAAGTAGGGTCGCTTGCGTGCGGCGATGCGTTGAAGCTGACTTTCAAACTTGACCAGAATCATCGAATCAAGGACGTCAAGTTCAAGACATTCGGATGCGCAAGCGCGATTGCTTCTTCCTCAGCGCTTACTGAATTGATAAAGGGCAAGACTCTCGAAGAGGCTGCAATGATCACCAATAAGGAAATTGCAGAGTTTCTCGGCGGGCTGCCTGAGCAAAAGATGCACTGTTCGGTTATGGGCAGGGAAGCACTTGAGGCGGCGATTGAGAATTACCGCACAGGCGGGAAGAAAAAACACGAACTTGAAGGAAACGTTGTCTGCACCTGTTTTGGCGTAACAGACAAGGAAATCGAGCGTGTCATCCGGGAAAATGACCTTACAACAGTTGACCAGGTGACAAATTATACGAAGGCCGGCGGCGGGTGCGGCGGATGCAAAGGCGAGATTGAAAAAATAATCGAAAGGGTGCGAGGAGAGAAAGTAACACACGAAGTTCTCGGCCCTCCGGCGAAGGGAAAGAAACTAACCAATATTCAGAAGATTCAACTTGTCCAGCAGACAATAGATGAGCAAATCCGGCCGGCGCTGCGAGCGGACGGGGGCGATATAGAGCTAATCGATATCGAGGGCAATAAGGTAATCGTTGCGTTCAGAGGAATGTGCGCCGGCTGCAGAACTGCCGAGTTTACTCTAAAGGACGTTGTGGAAGCGAAATTGCGAGAGTTTGTAACCGCAGATATTTTCGTAGAGGAATACAAAGAGCCATAAGCTGCGCTAATGCAGAGAAAGAAGATATGAAAACGATATATTTTGACAATAATGCCACATCGAAGACAGCAGAGGAAGTTTTGCGGGAAATGGAGCCTTTTTTCTGCGAGCTTTACGGCAATCCTTCGAGTATGCATACCTTCGGCGGCCAAATCAGCAGATACATTCGGAAGGCACGACATCAGGTTGCCGATTTGCTCGGCTGTGATGAAAGCGAGGTTATTTTTACCAGCGGCGGCACAGAAAGTGATAACGCCGCAATCAAAGGCGTGCTCGCTGCTATACCTCAGAGGCGAAAAATCATAACCACGAGGGTGGAACACCCGGCTGTTCTGACGACCTGCCGCGAACTCGCGAACCAGGGTTATAATGTCGTGGAGATAAGTGTTGACAAGCTCGGCAGGCTCGATATGGATGAGCTGGAAAAACAGGTCGATGACAATACCGCAATCGTTTCGATAATGTATGCCAATAACGAAACCGGTGTCCTGTTCCCTATTGAAGAAATCTCAGAGCTCGTCAGCAGCAGGGGAGTTGTATTTCATACTGATGCTGTTCAGGTAGTCGGCAAGATGCCTCTGAATCTGTCGAAAAGCAAAATAGATTTGCTCAGCCTTTCAGGCCATAAGCTTCACGGCCCAAAGGGGATCGGTGTTCTCTATATCCGAAAGGGAACCAGAATTGCACCGTTTATCCTCGGCGGTCACCAGGAATCAGGAAAGAGAGCAGGTACAGAAAATGTCCCCAGCATAGTTGGCATTGGCAAGGCCTGTGAGATTGCTGGTAAATATATCGAAGACGAAAATACGAGAGTCAAATATTTGCGTGATAAACTTGAAAATGGAATTCTGCAAAGCTGTCCTGATTCGCGTATCAATGGTGACAAAGGAAACCGCCTTCCGAACACCACCAACATAAGTTTCGAGTTCATCGAGGGCGAATCCATTTTGCTTCTTCTCGACAAGTTCGGAATTTGTGCGAGCAGCGGCTCGGCCTGCACCTCCGGCTCACTGGAGCCGTCGCATGTCCTGCGTGCGATGGGCGTTCCATTTACGGCTGCTCATGGTTCTATTCGTTTCAGCCTCTCCCGGTATAACAGCGAAGAGGAAGTTGATTTCGTTCTCGAAAAGCTGCCGCCGATAATAGAAAGATTGCGGCAGTTATCACCGTTTGTTGCAGGCAAATAGCTTTTTTTAAGGGCGATTTCTATGACTGAAATGAAACTGCTTTCCGTGATGGTTGTCCTGTTTCTCGTCCTCGACCCGCTTGGAAACATTCCTGTGTTTTTATCAGTCCTCTCGAACGTAAGCCCTGAAAGGTTCAAGCGTGTTGTTATACGTGAACTTCTTTTTGCTTTAATTGTCCTTGTAATTTTTCTTTTTGCAGGAAAATATATTCTCGATGCACTGGATGTTTCTCAGCCCTCTCTTGGTATTGCAGGCGGCATCATACTTGCCCTCATTGCAATTAAGATGATTTTTACCGGTACGGAAAGTATTTTCCACGTTGAATCAGGCTCAGAGCCATTCTTTTTTCCTCTGGCGGTTCCTCTTACAGCCGGGCCATCAGCTATGACAACGGTGATTTTGATTATGGCAAGAGAGCCATCCCGCTGGCCCGAATGGTTATTTGCCCTTGTCTGTGCGTGGCTTCTTTCAGCTGTGATTTTATACTACTCAGGCTTTCTTAGCCGCGTTATTGGTAAAAGAGGCCTGCTTGCCTGCGAGCGGCTTATGGGAATGCTGCTTACCGCTGTTGCTGTTCAGATGTTTATCAATGGTCTTAGCCAGGCAAAACTCCTTTAAAGTTTGAAGGCGTTAAACCTGTATTAAATAAATTCCGAGTCGCACTAAATCATAAGTGATATATGTCCATTACGCAGGGGCCGCAGCGAAATTCAATCCGCAACTTGTGACCATCCTCATCTTCCAGAATTAATGGTTCGACAGAGATTCGCCCATTGGGATATTTGCATAAACCAAGCTGTCTTCTCAGGCAGTATTTTGTCTTCATAACTAATCGACCGCGCATATCAAGCCCCGACTCCGCGGCAGACTCAATTTTTTCGACACCATGCTGCTGATAGAAGCTTCGTGCCTTTTTATTAAGGACGTTACCGAAATAAGTAAGCTCTTTAACAGGGTAGGGAATCGAATTTTTCAAAACCTTCACTGCTTTTTGAGGCCGGGTTGTCTCTCTTGTCTCTAACAGTTTTTCAATGAGGGTGCGTCTTGCACTATTGAGAGCAGAAACTGCAAAAAAATATGGGCGGCTCAAATCGAGCTGGACTTGTGAACATTCGAAAATAGTATTACCGAGTTTTTTTAATTGTGTAATTATAGTGTTTTGTGCTTCATCTTTTTTCAGTGCCGGCTGTTTTTTAAGATTCAACTCAACGGCAGCTTCATTGCCTTCCTCATCAGTGCCTGTAAGAGAAAAACCGTCAGCCGTTTCTTTTAGAACCATTGAAATCGAAATTTTTCTTTCAGCGGGATCTTTTTCAAGGGCCTTTGAGAACTGATAGTCGAAGTTGCGGTATATTTTTGAATTTACATATATGTCCTGCATTTTTTGAGGCCAGACCCTTCGACCCTCAACTTTGTTAATGACCGTTCCGGTCAGGTTGTTGTTGTGGTCAAAAAAACAAATGCCGTCCGCATTGTGTAACTGCTCCTTGCCGTCGATGACAAAAGATGCCTTCTGCACTTCCTTCACCACCCCGATAAATTCGCCGATTGATTTCGGCGTATCGATAGAGCCGATTAAATCATACCTGCCTTCGATGCCGTAATCTGTAAAGCCGCGGTTAAAAGTTTTCTTTATGTCAGGATTAAACTTCAATCTTGTCTTGCCGGAAGATGACCGCTTTAGTTTTTTCTTTTCAAGGATGGCATCGAATTTCTTTCTGTACAAACCAACCGTGTTTGCGACGTAAGGTATTTCCTTCAAACGTCCCTCGATTTTGAAGGCTGTTACCCCTGCATCAATCAATTGTTCTATATGTTCCGAAAGGTTCAGGTCTTTTAACGAAAGCAAATATCGTTTTTCTGCAATTGTTTTTTCCTGAAGGTCTTTTAACGTATAAAGTTTTCTGCACGGCTGAGCGCACTCGCCTCGGTTGCCGCTTCTGCCGCCGAGTGCATAGCTTAAAAAGCATTGGCCGCTTGCCCCGACACATAGTGAGCCGTGTATGAAACATTCGAGTTCTATTGAGGTTGCCTTGCGAATCTGCTGTATTTGTTTTATTGTTAGTTCGCGTGCTAAAATTGCGCGAGTGAAGCCGACTTCTTCGAGAAACTTTATCTTTTCAGGAGTTGAGTTGTCCATCTGGGTGCTGGCTATTAATGGAATCGGCGGCAAATCGAGCTCAAGAAGGCCGGTATCCTGAATTATCAGGCCGTCGATTCCGATTTTGTAAAGCTGACCTATCATTTTTTCAGCAACAACTAATTCGTTATCAAATAAAAGCGTATTGAGCGTAACATATACTTTTACATAATATGGATGGGCGTATTCTGTGACCTTGCGGATTTCGTCAAGTGGGTTGCCAGCGGCCTGCCTTGCTCCGAATTGCGATGCGCCGATATAAACTGCATCGGCGCCGCATGTAATTGCTGCAATTGCGGTCTTTGCATCCCTTGCTGGTGCTAATAATTCAATTGTGCTCATAAGAATGATAAATGATTTTTCCGAAACTTCTGAAGCGATTGTATTACTGATATGTTAATCATTTTTTGTCTGTTCGGGCACAGGAAGTCCAAGCTCCGTCACAACTTTCTTCATATCCTCCCAGACCTTTCTGCGATTATCTGGTGAATAATTTCTCAGTAAGTATGCCGGATGAAATGTTGCCATAAGTTTTATAGGCTTTTTCCCGAGGCCGGGGTAGTAATCGAAAAATTGTCCGCGAAGCTGGCCTATAGGTTTTGTCGTATCCAAAAGCCCCTGCGCCGCATAAGCCCCGAGCGCAACAATAATATCAGGATTTATAAGCTCAATCTGTCTTTGCAGAAATGGCAGACAGTTTATTATCTCCTCTGCCTTAGGCGTGCGGTTCTCCGGCGGACGGCACTTCAGGATATTTCCGATAAAAACTTCTGCCCGCTCGAAACCCATAGCCTTGATAATTTTATCGAGCAATTGGCCTGCGCGTCCAACGAAAGGCCGGCCCAGCGCATCTTCATCGGCTCCCGGAGCTTCACCGATAAAAAATATCCTTGCCCGATGGCTTCCCTCGCCAGGAACGGAATTGAGCCGCGAAAGGGCGATTTCGCATTTGCGGCAGTCTTTTGCCTCTTTTACAATCTGCTCAAGCTCGGCCTTTGCTTTTCCTTCATCGGCTGTTTGCTTTAATTTTGATGGTGTTTCAATATCTTCAGACAAGCTGCTATCAGGTTGGGGATTGCCCTTTGGGACAAAACCGCCGCTAAAAAAATTTTCCATTTCTATATGCTGCTGAATAAATTTTTCCCTGTCCATATCTTCTTTGCCGTCAGGCGCTTACTATATAATATTTTAGAGCTTTTCAAACACCGGAAAATAAAATCCATAAAACAGACTATAGATAAGATATGCCATAATTCCCCCGGTTTTGTCAAGATATACTATTTTTCATCCTTGCCTAAATAGATATTATCCTTAACTCTTCACTCTTTACCCTTAACTTTTAACGTTTCATTTTTTATTTTCCCGAAATAGGAGTTGAGAGAAGAGGTATAAATCGTTTTTCCAGACTGTAAAGTCGTGGCCACCCGAATCGACGTGCCAAATATGCGGGACTTTATGCTCTTTAAGATATTTGTGCAGGGTCTGGCTGATATTTATCAGGCCATCTTTGTCGCCGCAGGAAATCCAGAGCAGCTTTAACTTCTTAACAGCTTCATTGGGGTCAGGCACAAGCTGTTCAGCGGGTTTTGTATTCGGCGCCGAAGAAAATCCTCCTATCCATGCGAATGTATCAAGATTGGCCAAACCGAAGTTTAATGACTGCCCGCCGCCCATAGAAAGGCCGGCAATGGCGCGGTATTCACGGCCCTTCTTAACGGAATAATTTTTTTCAACATACGGAA
>Ga0105097_10000050_pt1 | contig 40965 bp, 35 predicted proteins | sample PPLLak12cMay2015_FD_87035 | JGI IMG/M metagenome (GOLD analysis project Ga0105097, IMG submission 87035) | Freshwater sediment microbial communities from Prairie Pothole Lake near Jamestown, North Dakota, USA - PPLs Lake P7 Core (1) Depth... | ecosystem: Environmental > Aquatic > Freshwater >...
CCTCCGGGTTGAGATTGCCAAGGATGAAACTCCTTCTTCACATCTGCTGTGCACCGTGCACGATCTATCCTCTCGAAATCCTTCGAAAGGAAGCGGGTCAGGTCAAGGGGGTGTTCTTCAACCCCAACATCCACCCCTATCTCGAGTACAGGAAACGGCTTGACACGCTGCGGGACTTTGCGATTCGCGAAGGTCTCGCAGTCGAAGAAGCCGAAGACTACCCGATGGAAGACTTCCTTCGCAAAACTTCCTTCATGGGCAACGATCGTTGCAGTTACTGCTACGAGGTCAGGCTGCGGCGTACAGCAGCTGAGGCCAGAAGAGGGCTCTTCGATGCTTTCACGACGACCCTGCTCTACAGCCGATACCAGAAACACGACCTGATCCGCCAGACGGGCGAGGCCATCGCCCGGGAAATGAAGGTCCCGTTTTATTATAAGGATTTCAGGGTCGGCTGGGAGGAAGGAGTTCGGATGTCCAAAGAGATGGGGATGTACAGGCAGAAGTACTGCGGGTGTATATACAGCGAAAAAGAGAGATTTTTTAAAGGTAAGTGACCGGTAACCGGGAGCGCATCCTTTTGCATGGGGAATCTGGGAAGTTGAGAGGTTTTGACGTTTTGTGCAGTTGAAGCCCCGTCGCGCATCTCCGCCTCTCCGAGGTTCTTAACTTCAAAGCTACCTAACTTCTATCTTCAGGGGGCGTTGCAGTACTCCATGCCTTTTTAAATGAAGTGTGGCTTTGTTGCAACAGTCAGGCTTTCCCGTTGCCCACGTTGCATAATCCATCCACAGCTCATCAACAGAATATTACCAATTATTTCATATAGATAAATATTTTTCAGGCATCTCCTTCACCTGTCTTCCTCTGGCATGCCGATTGCTCATAGTAAAACCACCTTCGTTTTTTAGGACATTTAATGTACTGGCAGAAAACTGTTAAAGAAGAGATCAATTTCCGGAGCGTCGGGCTTCATTCAGGCCGGAAAGTCGGCATGACCATAAAACCGGCCGAGGCGGATACGGGGATCGTGTTCGTCCGCAGGGATGTGTCTGATAACAACCGGATTGCAGCCGATATACAGAATGTCACCGACACGACGCTTGCCACCACCCTGGGTGTGAACGGCACGCGCGTGCACACCGTGGAGCACCTCCTCTCCGCCTTCAGGGGCCTTGGCATCGACAACGCAATTGTCGAGGTAGACACCTTCGAGGTCCCCATCATGGACGGAAGCTCCCAACCTTTCGTGCACACTCTGAAGAGCGTAGGCCTCAAGGCTCTGAAGAAGCCGCGTAGATACCTGCGGGTCAAGAAGGCCGTTTCGGTTTCCGAGGGGGAGAGCATGGCTTCCCTGGAACCTGCATCGGATTTCCGGATCACCTATAAAATCGACTTTCCCCACCCCGCCGTGGGGACCCAGACCTACCACATGGTCTTCTCTGCCGATTCCTATGACAGGGAGATCAGTTCGGCCCGGACCTTCGGCTTCCTGAGAGATGTGGAATACCTTCAGGCCAAGGGGCTTGCCCTCGGGGGATCGCTGCAGAACGCTGTGGTACTCGACGACGAGAAGGTCATCAACAAGGAGGGGCTGCGCTCGCCTGATGAGTTTGTGAAGCACAAGATCCTGGATGCCATCGGGGACCTCTACCTCCTTGGCATGCCGATCATCGGCCACTTCACCGCCTACAAGTCGGGGCACAAGCTGAACACCCAGCTCCTGAAGGCGCTGCTTGCATGCGACGACTGCTGGGAAATCGTTTCCCATCCCCATACCCCCGCCCGGGCTCATGCCCATGAGGAGAGTGTACCCGATCTTAAGGCGGCCGCCGCGGCGACAACCTGACCCGTGACAGAGTCATCTGCCGTCTATGCAATCTTCGGGATAGCTACGCCCTGAGCAATCACCTCGCCGGGCGGATTGTTTCATACACTCGACACATGACACTTCTTCACTCATTCTAGGGCTTTACAATTCAGCCAAATCAAGGTATTTGCCTGAAGGGGCTCCCGGTGCCGGGATGGGCCGTGGCGGTCCCGAATCTCATTTATGGATCAGAAGACCGACAAACAGCAGGCGATTCACACGGCCGAGATGAGGCGGCGGCGGCGCGAACGGATCATCATCGTTGCCACCATCATCGGCATTGTCCTCCTGACGTTCATCGAGACCAGCCTTTTCAGCAAGGAGACCCTCGTCCCCGATTTCCGGGACGTGGCCATCTTCGGGCTCATCAACATCAACATCATTCTGGTCCTGCTGCTCATCTTTCTCATCGTCCGCAACGTCGTCAAGCTCGTTTACGAGAGGCGCCGCGGGGTCCTGGGATCGAAGCTCCGGACCAAGCTGGTCGCTGCCTTCGTGACGCTCAGCCTGGTCCCGACCTTCATCCTGTTCCTGGTGGCCACAAATTTTCTGTCGTACAGCATCGACAACTGGTTCAACATCCGCGTCGGCGGGGCCCTGAACCTGTCCCTCGAGGTGGCCCAGAACTATTACCAGCAGACGGCGGAGAACGTGAAGTACTACGCCGATCAGATGAGCGCCGACATCACGAAGAACCGCCTTTATGAAAAGGGTCGCCTCGAGTACCTGCGCTCGCTCGTCGAGCAGCGGCAGCGGATTTTCAAGCTGGGTCTCATCGAGATCTACTTCAACGAGGAGGCGGATAAAATCGTCTTCAAGGATCCGGGCAACCCCGATATCCCCGAGCTGGGCCTTTCACCCAAGCTTCGCGAAGACATTCGGTTGGGCAAGCATTTTACGACGATGCAGTCCGTGGGCCTGGGCGATTTCATCCGGGGGATTGCACCCATCTACGTGACACCCGGCTCGACGGCCATCATCGGGGCCGTCGTGGTCAACTGCTACGTGCCCAAGGGACTCGTCGACAAGATGACGACGATTTCCAGGATCAATGAAGAGTACAAGCAGTTCAAGCTTCTCAAGAACCCCATCAAAACAAGCTATATCGTCATCCTCTTCGTGGTGACGCTGCTCATCATCTTTTCGGCCACCTGGTTCGGGTTCTACCTGGCCAAGGGAATCACGGAGCCCGTCCAGGACCTTGCCGAGGCGACCCACGCCATCGCCCAGGGCAAGCTGGACTACAAGATCAACGTGGTGGCAGACGACGAGATCGGCGTCCTGGTGAATTCCTTCAACCGGATGACGGGCGACCTGAAAGTGAGCAAGGACAGTCTCGAGCAGGCCAACATCAGCCTCGAGGAGCGGCGCAAGTACATGGAGACGGTTCTCCGGAATGTCTCCGCCGGCGTCGTGGCCGTCGACCGCGACGGGGTCATTACGACGATCAACCGGGCTGCCGAGAAGCTCCTCGACGTGAGGACGGAGAAGGTTCTGAACCACCCCTACGAGGAGGTTCTGCAGCCCGAACACATGGCCCTGGTCAGCGAGATTCTCACGGAGATCACGGGCGAGGAGTCGGGGTTCCTGGAGAAGCAGATCCAGATCACCCTCAAGGACCGCGCCCTCACGCTTCTGGTGACCACCACGGTGCTGCTCGACGACGAGAACAACTACATGGGAATGGTCGTCGTCTTCGAGGACATCACCCAGCTCCAACGGGCCGAGCGCATTGCAGCCTGGAGGGAGGTGGCCCGCCGCATCGCCCACGAGATCAAAAACCCGCTTACGCCCATCCAGCTTTCGGCGCAGAGGCTGCAGCGCAAGTTCGGCGACAGGCTCAGCGAAGACAAACCCGTGTTCATGGAGTGCACCGGGACGATCATCAACCAGGTCGATGTCCTCAAGAACCTCGTCAACGAGTTCTCCCGCTACGCCCGGATGCCTGTGGCCAAGCTCACGCTCAACGATCTCAACGAGGTCGTCCGGGATGCCGTCGTGCTCTACCAGGATGCCCACAAGGAGATCGCCTTCGATTATCAGCCCGAACCGGAGCTGCCCTCCCTGAAGATGGATGCCGAGCAGATCAAGCGGGTCATGGTCAACCTCCTGGACAATGCCGTGGCCGTCGTGAGCCGCGGAGCAGGGAGGATCGAGGTGAAGACGATCTTCGACCGGGTCCACCGGCGGGCCCGCGTCGAGGTCCGGGACAACGGGACCGGGGTGTCCCGCGCCGACAGGACAAAGATGTTCGAGCCCTACTATTCGACGAAAAAATCAGGCTCGGGGCTGGGTCTTGCCATCGTGAGCTCCATCATCAGTGAGCACAGGGGCTCCGTGACGGTGGCCGACAATGCCCCCGTCGGGACTGTAGTGGCTTTCGAGCTGCCCATCGAACAGGTCGAAGAGCAGTCCATCACAGCAGGAAGAGCGGAGGGTTGATTCATGGTCTATCTGGTTACCGGGGGCGCCGGGTTCATCGGCTCGAATCTCGCCGAAGCCCTGGTTGCACAAGGCGGGACGGTTCGCGTCCTGGACAATTTCTCGGCGGGAAAAAGGGAAAATCTCCGCTTTCCCGGGTCTGAAAAAGTCGAAGTCATCGAGGGAGACATTCGGGATTTCGATACCAGCCGGGCGGCCCTGAAGGGAGTGGAGGTTGTTTTTCACGAAGCGGCCCTGGGCTCCGTCCCGAGATCCATCGAGGATCCCCCGACGACACACGACGTCAATATCACCGGAACGCTCAACATGCTGGTTGCGGCGCGGGATGCCAGGGTGAAGCGGTTTGTCTTCGCCAGCTCCTCTTCGGTCTACGGGGACAAGGCCGGCTCTGGAGGGGAAGAGTGCACGGCTAAAAACGAGGCCATGAAAACAGAGCCGCTTTCCCCATACGGGATCAGCAAACTCGCCGCCGAAGAGTACTGCCGCATCTTCTACCCGCTGTATGGACTGGAGACGGTGTCGCTGAGGTATTTCAACGTTTTCGGGCCCAGGCAGAGTCACCTGTCCGAATACGCCGCCGTCATTCCGCGATTTATCGAGGCGCTGCTGGGCGGGCGCCAGCCGATCGTCTACGGAGACGGCGGGCAGTCGAGGGACTTCACCTTTGTCCGCGACGTGGTGAATGCCAACCTGCTTGCCGCAAGGGTCCCCGGGATCGGGGGCGAAGTGCTCAACGTGGCCTGCAGCAGCCGCTACAGCCTGCTGGATCTTCTTGGGGAACTGAGGTCGATCACGGCCAGCACGATCGAGCCCCGTTTTGAAGAGGCGCGGCAGGGCGACATCCGCCACTCCATGGCCGACATCGGCCGGGCGAGGCAGCGGATGGGCTTCGAACCGGCCTGGTCATTCAGGAAGGGGCTGGAATTGACCGTCGACTGGTACCGCAAGCAGCTTAGCGGTTGTTAACCGGGGACATTTCCTGCCGAATGCTTTGAATCCGTTTTCAGGCTTCAAGGCTGCGAAGATCGGAAGAGCAGAAGTGAGGAAGAGCGGACAAGAGAGAAAAGATTCCTATTTCATCCCGATTTTCCGCTCTTCATCGCTTCCTATCTTCCATCCTTTCAGGGTGCCTTGCATCTGGGCATTCTTGAACAACCGACTGAAAGGCCCGCCTGAGAAATTCTGCTTTGAAATTGCTAACACCTACTCTTCTCCCTCTCATGCGATGAAGATTGAAGATTACGAATAGAAAACAGCATATCGAAACCCACCCGTGACCTGCTCTTCTAATCACCCAAAATTCACAAATTGCTCTATCCCATTGTAACCATGGTACGCCCCCGCATCACAAGGATCGCCCTAGTTCTGTCCTCCTTTAAACGTGCGCAGCTCTTTGCGCGGAACGGCGGTCAGTTTATCCATGAGGTTCGGGAAGATCGGGTCAAGAAACCGACTAGAAGCCACCGCCCGGATCGAATCCCACATCAGCATGAGGTTTCTGCTGATTTGAAGCGGAGCGGACTCGATTGGAACCGGTGTGCCGCCCAGCCCCTTGCTTTTCCTCTACGAAAGGCGTAAAAATTAATAGAGGCTCGTTCATTCATAAGCATTTCTCCCATCTATCATCGCGAATGCCGCGCTGAACCCGGTCACGTTGCCTTATCAGTTTTGAATTTATCCCGTCATTTTGGAACAATAGTCTCCTAAAGTATCTATTTTCGTTTTTAACATCTTGAGCATTTAAATATTCTATCAAGCCGTCGGGGTTTGCAGGGACATTTCTTAAATTTATGTAACTGATTCAAGATTTAAAGAAAGGGGGAACCGTTACGTCAGTTTACAAATTCATAGAACTTGTAGGAACAAGTCCAAAGTCCCGGGAAGATGCCGCACAGAATGTCGTTGCGGAGGCCGGGAGATACTTCAATGCACTGAGGATCGCTGAGGTCGTGAGGCAGGATCTCGTTGTCGCGAAGGGAGAGACAATCTTTAGGGTACGGTGAAATGTCTCCCTCAAGTATCTTCGTGAAGATGAGGAGTCTATATCAATGGGGAGCTTGATTAAAAATGTTGAAATTGCGGGGAGAGAGGCCAAAAGTTCCCTCTTCCCTGCAATTGCGTGAACACAAACCTTACGGGAAGGAGGAGAGATGCAGAATAAAACATTGAGTTTGATTGTCGCTGTGATGTGGTTTGTCATGGTGACGGGCTGTGCGACGATGGATAAGCCGATCACGCCCGTCGATCTCAACCCGAAGATCAGATCAGGCCAGTTGGTGCAAAAGACAAACAACTTCGAAATCATTCTGGATGCCTCGGCATCAATGGATAACCCCCAAGACTGGATTCACTACGGAGGGCCTGAATCGCAGGGGGATGAGCAGCTCCTGGTGTCGCAGACCTATCCGGGGACGCGAGTGAGCGAATCCGGTACAAGGATGCGAACCACACAACTGGAGTACGCCCAGCACATCGCCCGGCTCTTCAACGACTCGATCCCGAACCTCAAGCTCACCGCGGGCCTGCGGGAGTTCGCGGGGCGGATGGCCTTTAGAAGGGATATCGACACCTACCTGATGTACGGGATGGCCCCGTGGGTGAAGCAGGATCTCAACAAGGCCATCTTCAGTCTCAAGACGTACGGGGTGGACAGCCCCCTGGATAAGGCCCTGGATGCGGCAACGGCTGACCTGAAACCTTTGGCAGGCAAGTCGGCGGTGATCATCTTCACCGATGGTCTCGACATGCCGAAGGCCGTGGCCTCGGCGCAGGCGATGAAGGCGGCGATGAAGGACAACATCTGCATCTACGCGGTGCTGATCGGCCCGGACCGCATGACCTTGGATGACCCGCAGGGCGAAGGCAAGGCGCTGCTCGAGAAGGTGGTGAAAGCCGGAGAGTGCGGGGCATTGGTGAACGCGAAGGACATCGAGAAGCCGGCAGGTATGGGGGCCTTCGTGGAGAGGGTGTTCCTCGGACCTCCTCCCCCTCCGCCGCCTGCAGCGGAAGCGCCCGTAGTGGTTCCTCCGGTGGTTGCGCCTGGCGCGGCACCGGATCAGCTTGAGGCGATCTACTTTGATTTCGACAAGTACGTGATCAAGCCGGAGGGCCGTGAGGCGCTGAAGCGCAACGCCGAGTGGCTCCAGAAGAACCCGGGCGCGAAGGTGGTTGTCGAGGGTAACTGCGACGAGCGCGGCACCAACGAGTACAACATGGCCCTGGGCCAGCGCCGGGCGGACGCCGCGGCGAAGTACTTGATGGATCTGGGCATCAGCAAGGACCAAATCAGCACGGTGAGCTACGGTGAAGAGAAGCCCATCTGCACGGAGCAGACCGAGGCCTGCTGGACCAAGAACAGAAGAGACGACATCGTCGTGTTGAAACGGTAACCCGAGTTCAAAAGATAAAGGCCAAAACGAGTCTACTTTGACAGAAAAGGGGGTAGCCCAAGAAAGCTCCCCCTTTTTATTGCCCAAATAACCGATTGCCAATTGAAAGGTTGTACCAGATGCCGAATAGCAATTTCATCCCTTACAGGAAGTAGGTGGTCGTCTGCAAATCGAGTTCAGGGTAAAGAGCAGAAGCATAGAATGCAAAGAAGCCCTTGCGGAATACGCAAGGGCTTCTTATTTTTCACTAGCCACTAGCCACTAGCCACTAGCCACTAGCCACTAGCCACAGCTGCTGATCACTCTTTCTTCGACTCCAGGCTGTGCGTCTTGATCTTGCGGTGGAGGTTGCTGCGCTCGAGCCCTATGGAGTCGGCCGTCTTGGAGATGTTGCCCTCGTTTTCCTGGAGCTTTTTCAGGATGTATTTCTTCTCGAATTCCATCTTTGCCTTCCTGTAGGAATTGTGGGTAAAGATGGTGTCCATGGCCTCCTCGGGCTGTTCCTCTTTCGACAGGGCCGGGATGTCGTCGGCGGTGATCGTGTCTCCCTGCGTCATGATGACGAGACGCTCCATGATGTTCTTGAGCTCCCGCACATTGCCAGGCCAGTTGTGCTCCATCAGGATGCCGATGGCATCCCCGGAGATGGCCTTCGGATCGACCCCTTCCTTGGTGCAGAAGTCTTTCACGAACTGATTGGCCAGGATCGGGATGTCCTCCTTGCGCTCCCTCAGCGGTGCGATCATGAGCGGGATGACGTTGAGCCGGTAGTAGAGGTCCTGCCGGAAGTGCTCGGCCTCCATTTCCTTCTCGAGATCCTTGTTGGTTGCGGCCAGCACCCGAACGTCCGTGTCGATGAACTTGTTGCCGCCCACCCGCTCGTACTTCTTTTCCTGGAGGATCCTCAGGATCTTGGCCTGGGCCTTGAGGCTCATGTCGGCCACCTCGTCGAGAAAGAGGGTCCCTTCGTGGGCGAGCTCGAACTTGCCGCGCTTTTTGGCCGTGGCGCCCGTGAAGGATCCCTTCTCGTGACCGAACAGCTCGCTTTCGATGAGCTCCTCGGGGATGGCCGCGCAGTTCACCTCGATGAAGGGCTTCTTCGCCCGCTTGCTCTGGTAGTGGATCGAACGGGCCACGAGTTCCTTTCCTGTGCCGTTCTCTCCCATGATGAGGATCCAGGCGTTCGTCGGGGCGACGATCCGGATCATTTCCTTCAGATCGATGATGGATTTGCTCTGGCCGATGAGCTCGAAGGCGGAGGTGACCTTCTGCTTGAGGAACTTGTTTTCTTCCTCGAGGCGTGCCAGGTCGAGAGCGTGGTTGACGAGCAGCACCACCTTTTCCAGGGAGATGGGCTTCTCGATGAAATCAAAGGCCCCGAGCTTGGTCGCCTTCACGGCGGTCTCGATGGTGCCGTGCCCCGACATCATGATGACCTGGACCTGCGGCGTATCGGTCTTGATGCTCTTGAGGGTTTCGAGCCCGTCCATGCCCGGAAGCCAGATGTCCAGCAGGACGAGGTCGGGCGGCTCTTCTTCGATGGCCTTGAGGGCCTCCTCGCCGCTCCCGACCGTGCGGACCTCATAGCCCTCGTCTGTCAGGATCCCCTGCAGGGACTGGCAAATGCTCTCTTCGTCATCGACAACCAGGATCGTTTTATACATGTTTTTTTCCGGGGGCGGGAAGATCAAAGGGCCCCGATGTGTAATCCGGGCACTTCTTGCCATGCATCTCCCGTTCCCGTTTCCTACTTTTTCAGCAGATTGTCGGCCACCCGGTCCTGGATCACCTTGGAGGCCGCTTGGTTCCCCACGGGTCCCACGCGAACGCCGAGCGTCGTCAGGTCCTTGTCCTTGTACGTCAGCCTGAACGTAACCTTTTCGTCGTTGATCACGGCCACGATCTTTCCCCCGTCGGGCTGCTTGTCCGGCTCCACGTCACGGCCCTTCATGTCGGCGATCGTCTTTTCGACGGCGGACCAGACGGCGTTCACGGAGAAGTAGTAGTCCGTCCTCATCTCCCCTTCCACGTAATAATAGGTTCCCGTGCCCCCCGCGACGGCAGCCCCCCCGACGACCAGGACGGGACATCCGTACAGGGAAAAACAGCACATCAGCACGATCAACGCAACAGCCGCTCGCTTCCGGTAGATCATAGGCGTCACTCCCCCTTGCCTTGGTTCTCGTTGTTCGTTTCATCCGCAGGTTTTTGCGGCTTTCCCTCCTCCGCGAAGGCTTTGAGCCCCTCCGCAAGGGACTTCAACTTTTTGTCCACGAGGTTGCCGACCGTGCTTTCCGGGTAATCCCCCTTCTCGTCGGCTACCCCCGCCGTCACCCCCGTGAGAAGCTCGATCCCCTCGTCGACGGCCTTCACCGGGAAGATGTGGAATTTCCCCTCGGCGACGGCCCTCACGACGTCTTTTCTCAAGATGAGCTCGGGGACATTGAGATGGGGAATCATGACCCCCTGCTTTCCCGTGAGACCCCGGGCTCTGCAGACATCGTAGAAGCCTTCGATCTTCTGGTTCACGCCGCCGATGGGCTGGATCTCGCCCTTCTGATTGACGGATCCCGTCACGGCGATGTCCTGCCGCAGGGGCAGCTCCGAGAGGCTCGAGAGGATGGCGTAGATCTCCGTCGACGAGGCGCTGTCTCCATCCACCCCGCCGTAGGACTGCTCGAAAGCAATGCTGGCGCTCATGGTCAGCGGTTTGTTCTGGGCGTACTTGCCGCGGAAGTAGCCCTCCAGGATGAGGACGCCCTTGTCGTGGGTTCGCCCGGAGAGCTTGGCCTCCCTCTCGATGTTGATGACGCCGGAGCGCCCCATGGAGGTCTTGGCCGTGATCCGCGAGGGCTTCCCGAAGGCGTACTCCCCCATGTCGTAGACGGAAAGGCCGTTGACCTGCCCGACGACCCTGTCGTCCGTGTCGATCATGATCGTGCCGTCGTCGATGAGCTCCTGGATCTTCTCCTCGATTTGGCTGACGCGGTTGATCTTTTCCTCGTAGGCCTGATCCACGTGCTTGTCCGTGACGACGTCGCTGCCGTCTTTTTTCGCCCAGTAGTGGGCCTCTCGGATCAGATCGGCGATTTCGCTGAAGCGGGTCGAGAGCTTTTTCTGCCTGCCCGACAGGCGCACGCCGTACTCGACGATGGTGCAGACGGCCTTCTTGCTGAAGTCGAGAAGCTTCTCCTCGTCAACGATTCGCTTGATGAGGCAGACGTACTCCCGGATGTTGTCGTCGGAGTTGGCCATCTCCGTGTCGAACTGGGCCTTCGTCTTGAAGATCTCCTTGAAGTCCCGCTCCAGGTTGTAGAGCAGGTAATACAGGTAGTCGTCGCCGATGATGATCACCTTGATATCCAGGGGGATCGGCTCGGGCTTGATGGCCGTGGGCAGGAAGCTGAAGGGGTCGTAGGGCTGCATGTTCATCTCGCGGCTCTTCAGCGTCCGCTTGAGAAACGTCCAGACCCCGGGCTCGATGAGGGCCTCCAGGGCGTCGAAAACGATGAAGCCGCCGTTTGCCCGCAGCAGCGACCCGGCCTTGATGTGCGTGAAATCCGTCCGCCAGAGCCCCGAGCGGTCCACCTCGCGCTCGATGGTGCCGAAGAGGTTCTTGAAGGTCGGGGCCGTCTCGATGACGATGGGCGTCTTTTCGGTTGCCGAGTTGTCCACGAGGACGTTCACCTTGAACTCGATGAAGCGCCTCACCGGCACCTGGGGCATGGGGAACGGCAGGGCCTGCTGCTGCTGCTGTTCCTCTTCCTTTTCCTGGAAGATTTTCAGATTGGACAGGATGTGCTCCTGGACCTCGTCGAGGTAGCCGTTGACCTTCTCGTTGGAGTCCACGTAGCGGAGCCTCAGATCGGAGATCTGCTCCATCACGGCGGGGGAGCCGTACTTGTGCTCGAGGGTCGCGATCTGCTGCCGGATCTCGCGTTCGATGTCCCGGGTTTCCCGCATGACGGAATCGAGCTCGATGCGCAGGTCGACCATTTTCTTCCGGATGGTTGCGAGCTCCTCCTTGTTGAACTTGTCTTCCTCGGCCATGGCCTCGAGCTGCTCGAAGGGCACGGGGCGCCCTTCCACGATCGGGGCGATGTCCTGCCGCGTGAAGGGGCCCATCTGGAACTGGACGAGTTGGAAATTCTCCTTCAGCAGGCGATCGTTGAACTCCCGGATGATCTCCTTCTGCTTCTGCCGGAAGGTGTTGATGACTTCCTCGGATTCCTTCTTGAACTCGTCGCTTTCGAGGATCAGCGGGATCTCCTTCCGCAGGTGGGCGACGAGGTCGTCCATGTCCTTCTGGAGCTTCCGGCCGCTGCCCGCGGGGAACATGATGGTCCTCGGGGTGTCGGGGTCCTTGAAGTTGTGGACGTAGCAGATGTCGTCGGGGATGGGTTTCTTGAGGTCGAGCTGGCTGAGCAGGTTCTTGATGGTCGTCGTCTTGCCCGTGCCCGTCATCCCGGAGACATAGATGTTGTATCCCGGGCTTTCGATCTCGAGCCCCAGCGTGATGGCCTTGACGGCCCGGTTCTGACCGATGATGCTGTCTGTTTTTTCGCACTCCTTCGTCGTGTCAAACCCCAGAAGATCGGGGTTGCAGGTCCATCGGAGCAGCTGGACGGGCACTTCCTTGTAACGCGTCGACTCTGCCATGATCGCCCCCTTTTTTTCTGCCGTGCGGTTGGGTTCACTGAAAATAATAATCAATGCGGGCAGAATTGTCCATCGTTTCTTGTATGCTTGCGCCCGCGGACCCTTTCGTCTCGCGGTCCTCCGGGGATTTAATCCCCCCGGTTCCGACAGGGCCTTCGATGAGATGGAGAGTCGGTTCAGGAGGTGGATTCACCGGTCAGCCGGGCGAACTCTCTCAAAAGCTCCTCCTGCTTCTTGGTGAGATTGGTGGGAATCTTGACAAGGACCTGAACGACCTGATCCCCACGGCCGACGCCCTTGAGATGGGCCACACCTTTCCCCTTCAGGCGAAAGATCTTGCCGCTCTGCGTCCCCTTCGGGATCTTGATGGCTTCCTTGTTGTCGATGGAGGGCACTTCGATCGTTGCCCCCAGGGCGGCCTGGGTAACGGAAATGGGAATCTGGCACAGGACGTCATAGCCATCCCGCTCGAAAAACTCGTGCGGCTCCACGTGAATGAAGACGTAGAGGTCCCCGCTGGGGCCTCCGTAATCGCCTTCCTCGCCCTCGCCGCGCAACCGCAGGCGGGAACCCGTCTCGACGCCGGCGGGGATCCTGAGGCTCACGGTCTTTCTCGTCTTGGCCTTCCCGGTTCCGTAACAGGCCTTGCAGGGATTCTTGATCACGCGTCCGGCGCCCCGGCACTGCGGGCAGGTGGTGCTGATGGTGAAGAAACCGCTCGACTGGGTCACGGTGCCGCGCCCGCCACAGCGGGCGCACACTTCGGGCTGGGTCCCCGAAGCAGCCCCTGTCCCTGCGCATTCCTTGCAGCGTTCGAACTTTTCCAGTTCGATCTGGGTGGAAGTCCCTTTCACGGCGTCCATGAAGGAGATCTTGAGGTCGTAGCGGAGATCGGCGCCCTGGCGGACCGCGGAGCGTGTGCGCGTCCGGGCTCCCGTGAAACCGAAGACGTCTTCGAAGATATCGCTGAAGTTGGTGAAGATATCGTCGAAACCCGAGAAACCGCGGAATCCGGTGCCGTTGATACCCTCGTGGCCGTAGCGGTCGTAGATCTTCCGCTTCTCGGGGTCGCGAAGCACCTCGTAGGCCTCGGCCGCTTCCTTGAACTTCTCCTCGGCCTTCTTGTCCCCCGGGTTTCGGTCCGGGTGGAACTGCATGGCGAGTTTCCGGTAGCTCTTCTTGACTTCCTCGTCGGGCGAGCTGTGATCGACGCCCAGGATATCGTAGTAATCCCGCCTTTCCATGTAAGCCCTGCGACTTCCTTTCCTGTCGAATACGATTGCAGCGCAACCCCGCAGCCAGCGGAGCCCCCTTCCGGGGCAATGGATCTCGCGTTCTGATCTCCCGGGTTGCTCAGGGACAATCGGGGGTGTCCTGCGGGCGCACCTCTCCCCTGAAGTGCCGATAACTTAATGATCCCCTCACGGCCTGTCAAGGCAGGGGCCGTATTTTTTTGCGGATCAGGGTTTACGGGTGAACCGCTGGAGGGCTTCCTCGTATTTCTGGCGGGTTTTCTCAATGATATCGGCAGGTAGCTCCGGAGCCGGGGGTTTCTGGTTCCACTTCAGCGACAGCAGGTAGTCGCGGAGGAACTGCTTGTCGTAGCTCTTCTGCCCGCGCCCTTCGGCGTAGTCGTCCCGGGGCCAGAACCGCGACGAATCCGGCGTGAGCACTTCGTCGATCAGGATGAGCTCGCCGCCCATCATGCCGAATTCCATCTTTGTGTCGGCAATGATGATGCCCACGGAGTTGGCGATGGCGTCGGCACGCTTGTAAATGGCGAGGCTCACTTCGATGATCCGGTCCGTCAGTTCCTTCCCGACGATGCGGGCCATCTCTTCTTGCGAGATCGGCATGTCGTGCTCGCCCTCGGGGGCCTTCGTGGATGGGGTGAAGACGGGCTCGGGCAGTTTGGACGACTCCTTCAGGCCTGCGGGAAGGCGGATCCCCGAGACGGGCTTTCCGTCCGTATAGTCCTTCCAGGCCGAGCCGCTGATGTAGCCGCGGACGATGCACTCCACGGGCAGGGGTTTTGCTTTTTTCACGAGCATGCTCCGTCCCTTCAGAACATCCCGGTGGGGCCTGCATGCGGCCGGGAACTGGTCGACATCCGTCGTGACGAGGTGGTTGCCGATGATGCCGGCCATCTGCCGGAACCAGAACTCGGAGAGTTTCGTCAGGATTTCTCCTTTTCCGGGGATGGGGTTCGGCATGATGACGTCGAAGGCCGATATCCGGTCCGTCGCCACGATGAGCAGGTAGTCCCCCAGGTCGTAGAGGTCGCGGACCTTGCCGCGGTTGACAAGCTTCAGGCCTTTGAGATCGGTCTGGTAGAGGGCCGGCTGGGTCATGGTCTGGGCTCCTTGTTCAGCGGACGTAGAGATTGTTGCGCTTTTCGTTCTTGATGGTCGAGGTGGGCATCCTGCCGTAGTTGTGGCCGGGCAGGACGACGGTCTCGTCAGGCAGCGTGTAAAGCTTCTCCTTGATGGCCTTTGCCATCGTGTTCCATGACCCTCCGGGCAGGTCGGTCCGCCCGACGGCCTCGACGAATAGGGTGTCGCCCGTGAACACGTATCCGTCCGTGTAGAGCGCAATCCCGCCGGGCGTATGGCCGGGTGTGTGGAGGACCTTCAGCTTGACGCTTCCGACCTGGATCGAGTCGCCTTCACGGACCAGGATGTCCGCCGCGGGCGAGGCCTTCGCACGGAACATGCTCAGGATCATCGAGGGGGTCGAGGTGAGCATGTCGGCATCGGCTTCGTGGATGACGATTTTCGCCCCGGTCTTTTTCTTTATGTCGGCGTTGCCCGAGATGTGATCCACGTGGCCGTGGGTGTTCACAATGTATCGGATCGTGAGGTTGTCTTTCTGCACCTCTGCGAGGATCCGTTCCGTCTCCGCCGCCGGGTCGATCACGAGGGCGTCCCCCGTCTCCTTGTCCCCCACGATGTAGGCGAAAATGGCCATCTGGCCTACTTGCAGCTGCTTTAGAATCATAATGCTCTCCGAAAGGACAATTCGAAAGGCTCCGGAATGAGGTTGTTTGATATCCCTCTTGCCGGAGCCACGGGCAGAAAAATATCATTATCGGCACGTGCAAGTCAACAGGCACGTGCAGGATCGAGGCGCGAGGTTCGAGGATTGATTTCTTTCCTCGGCCCTCGAACCGGCTTCGCCAGGATCGAGGATAAAGGCTCTAGGAGCGAGGTCTTTTCTCTGTACCTCGGTCCTCGTTCCTCGGACCTCGAACCCTTTTTGGGCTATCGGCGGCGCAGCAGGGCGCCGAAGAAACCGTCCGTACCGTGGCGGTGGGGGAAGGTCCTCAGAAACCCCTTTGCGTCGATGACGTCAGCCGGGAAACCCGCCGGCGGACGGGCTGCAACGAAATCGGGATGTCCCTCGAGAAAGGCCTCGACAACCCCGTCGTTTTCTTCGGGCATGACGGAGCAGGTGCTGTAGAGGAGAACCCCTCCGCCTTTCACGCAGGCCGCGGCGTTTTCCAGGATGCGCTTCTGCAGGGGAGGGAACTCCTCGAGCTTCTGCGCGGTGAGATGCCAGCGGATCTCGGGGTTTCTCCTCAGGGTGCCAAGGCCCGAACAGGGCGCATCGACGAGAACGCGGTCGAACAATCCGAGACCGGCCGTGCCCGCGGCACTGGCCGCGTCGACGACGGCGGTCTTCACGGTAGTGATCCCCCATCTTCGCGCTGTCGCCTCCAGGGCCTCGAGCTTGCCCGTTTGGATATCGGCAGCGGCAATCTCCCCCTCGCTTTCCATCAGGGCGGCCATGTGGGTTGTCTTGCCGCCGGCACCTGCACAGAGATCCAGCACCCGCTCCCCCTTTCCCGGGGCGAGGAGCCTGGAGACAAGCTGCGAGGCCTCGTCCTGTACGTAAAGAAGGCCGCCCGTCAGCTCGGGCATTTCACGCAGTGCGACGGGAGGCTTAGCCAGGATGACCCCCTCCGGGGAATAAACCGTGGGCCTCACGTCATGACCGGCACGGGCGAGCCGTTCCATCACGTCCTGCCGGGTTGCCTTGAGAAGGTTCACGCGAAGGGCCAGGGGAGGGATCTCATTGTCGGCCTTGCAGAGGGCAAGCGTCTGCTCGAAGCCCAGGCCGTCCATCCAGCGCTCGACAAGCCAGCGGGGGTGGGAGTACACGACGGCGATGTGCCCTGCAGGGTCCGCCTCGAGCCCGGGGTACTCCACGCCAGCCATTCCCCTGAGTGTGTTCCGCAGGATTGCGTTGACGAGTTTCTCACGTCCCGGAAAGAGACCCCTGGTCGTGTTCACGGCCTCGTCGACGGCGGCATAGACAGGGATCTTCTCTGCGAAGCGTGTCTGGAAGAGGGCGACGCGGAGGATGTTCCGGATGCCTGTCTGCAGTGCATGGGGCTTCCCCTGGTAGAATCGGTCGATCAGGAAGTCGAGCAAACCCCGCATGCGCAGCGTTCCGTAGACCAGGAAGGTCAGCAATCCCCGGTCGGCATCGCTTCCGGGGCGACCTGACGAGAGGACGGCGTCCAGCAGCGGCTCGGCGAAGGCCTGCTCCTCGTCAACACGGTTCAGGATTTGGACGGCAAGCGCCCGTGGATTGTCTTTCAGGGATGCAGGAAGCCTCAATGGATACTCCGGCCTTCTCACCTTCAAACCTTCTTACTTTCTTCCATGCCCAGCTTGCTGCCCGGCGTGAACCGGAAGCCCCGGAGAAAGTCGGTTATGGGTAGGCGCTTCTTGCTCTCGAGCTGGACGTCCTTCAGGTACACGTAACCGCCGCCGGCTGCGATCTTGAGGCCCTTCGGTGTCGGCCCGACGATCGTCCCGGGCGTTTCGCAGCACGCGGGGGCTTCCTCGGCCTCGGCCGAATAGACCTTGAGGACCTTCCCGTCAAGGAAGGTGAACGCCCCGGGTACGGATGAAAGGCCGGCCACGAAGTGGGCGATGTGCCGGGCGGGGGCCTCCCAGCGGATCATGCCGTCCTCCTTCTTGATGCGCGGCGCGGGCGTGGCAAGCGCATGATCCTGGGCAACCCGGCGAACGGAGCCGTCCGCCAGCCCCTCCAGGGCTCTCAGCAGGCACTGCGCCCCCATAACGGCGAGCCGGTCATGCAGGTGATCATAGGTTTCGCCCGGCTCGATGGCCGTTTCTTCCTGCAGGAGGATGTCGCCCGAGTCGACGCCTTCGTCCATCCGCATGATGGAGATGCCCGTCTTCGCCTCGCCCCGGATGAGCGCCCAGTTCATGGGCGCCGCGCCCCTGTACTTCGGCAGCAGCGAGGGGTGGACGTTGACGCAACCCAGGGGAGGTCCGTCGATGATCTCCTTCGGCAGGATCTGACCGAAGGCGACGAGAACCACCATGTCGGGTGCGATCGCGCGGAAGATCTCCAGGAACTCGGGGGCCCGGACCTTTTCGGGCTGATGAACCGTCAGCCCGCGCCGCCCGGCGGCTTCCTTCACCGGAGAGGAGACGAGGCGCTGTCCACGACCCTTGGGCCGGTCGGGCTGGGTGACGACGCCGACAACGGGCCAGGCCTTCTCGACAAGGAGGTCCAGGGACGGGACCGCAAATTCGGGGGTGCCCATGAAAAGAATGCGGGGCTTTAGTTCACTCATCGATGACCTCGAGGACAGAGTGCGTTGGTCGGTTTTACAAAAGCATAAAGCGTAAAGCGTGTAGCGTGTAGCGTGTAGCGTGTCGAAGAAAACATCGGACTTTTTTCCTGAAGCCCGAAGCCTGAAGCCCGAAGCCCGCTTCCGCTTTGCGGAAGCTTATCACATGAAATTCATGGGGTCCACATCGACGCGGATCTCGCAGCCCGGAAGGTCGGCCTCCTCGATGAGCTGCCGGACAAAGGCATGCAGCGGGCGCACCTGCTTTCCCCTCACGAGCAACTGCTGACGGTACCGGCCCCTCACCTTGCCCAGGGGCGCTTCCATGGGGCCGATGACGGTCAGGCGGCCCTTGAAATCGTCCCCGGCGGCGAGCCGGGCGGCCCTCTGCCCCAGACGCCCGGCCCCCTTCTCCACCTGCTCTTTTCCCGTTCCCGAGACGATGAGGTTGATCATCCGTGAAAAGGGCGGGTACCCCAGGTCCCTGCGCAGCGAGATTTCGTCCTCGTAGAAACCGGCGAAGTCGTGGGTTCGGGTGCGCTGGATGGCATAGTGGCCGGGGTTGAGCGTCTGGATGACGACCGCACCGGGGGCCTCTCCCCTGCCGCCCCGGCCGGAGACCTGGGTGAGCAGCTGGAACGTCCGCTCGGCTGCCCTGAAGTCCGGCATGTTGAGCGTCGTATCGGCGGAGATGACGCCGACGAGGGTTACGCCGGGGAAATCATGTCCCTTGGTGATCATCTGGGTGCCGACGAGGATGTCGATCTCGCCGCGGCCGAGGGCCTGAAGGATGCGCTCGTGGCTGCCGCGGGACGATGTGGTGTCGCTGTCCATCCGGGCGACCCGCGCCTGCGGGAAAAGGTCTTCGATTTCCGCCGTGAGCCGCTCCGTCCCCAGGCCGTAGCTCAGGATGCGGGCCCCGCCGCACTCCGGGCACACCGGCGGGGCCTTGACGGAGAAATCGCAGTAGTGGCACCGCAGGGCCCCCTCGCGCAGGTGATGCGTGAGTGAAACGGCACAGTTCAGGCAGCGGAAGACATGGGCGCAGTCGCCGCAGTAGTGATAGGTGTTGAACCCCCGCCGGTTCAAAAAGAGCAGGGATTGTTTTTTCGCTTCCAGCGTGCGGCCGATCTGCTCGACGAGCAGGCGTGAGAGGGATCGGATCTTGCCGTTGGGGTCCCGTTCGTTTTTCATGTCGACGATTTCGACGTGCGGAAGCTCCCTCTGCTCGACACGCCGGGTCAGCTGGAGGTAGACGTACTCCTTTTCCCTCGTGTTGTGGAAGGTCTGCAGCCCCGGGGTTGCAGAGCCCAGGATGACGGCCGCCCCCTGCTGTTTGGCCCGAACGACCGCCAAGTCCCTTGCGTTGTAGGGCATGCGCTCGTCCTGCTTGTAGGAGGCGTCGTGCTCCTCGTCGACGATGATGAGCCGGAGATTGCCTGCGGGTGCAAAGACGGCCGATCGCGCTCCCACGACAATCTTCGCTTCACCCCGTTCGATTTTTCGCCATTGGTCGTAGCGCACCGCCGGGCCGATCCCGCTGTGCAGGACTGCGATCTCGCCTGCCGGGAAGCGGCTTTCCAGCCGGCCGATGAGCTGGGGCGTCAGGGCGATCTCCGGTACGAGATAGATGGCGCGTCCCCCCTGGCGGAGAGCCTCGGTGATGGCGCGGATGTAGACCTCCGTCTTCCCGCTTCCGGTCACCCCGTGCAGCAGCAGCGGCGAAAAGGCGCCCGAGGAGATGCCGTTCAGGATGGTTGCGAGGGCGGCTTCCTGCTCGGCGTTGAGCTTCAAGGGGGTGTATTCCCGGCCGATCTCCCCGGGGCTCCCGGGGCTTCTGAGGGTTTCTTCTTCAGCGAGAGTGATGAAGCCTTTTCTCTCCAGGGCCTTCAGGGTGGGGAGGGGGTCACGGACCTCCTCCAGCTCGGCAACGCGTGCTCGGCCTCCTCTTGCCTCGATGGCCGTGAGGGTCAGTCTCTGACGATCCGTGAGCTTCACCGCCTCCGCAGGGGCCTCCCGGAGGGTTGCGATCTTTTCCGTCTTGCCCTTCACGACGGGTTTCCTCATCCGCTCCTCCAGGGAGAGGATTCCCCTTTTTCCCAGCTTCCGCATCTCGGTCAGGAGGGTTTTCTTTCCCAGCTCCTTCTCGAGGCTGCGCAGGGGCATCCCCGATGAACGGCGCCCCAGCGTGTCGACGATGCTCCTCTGCAGGGGAGTGAGATCGCCTGCATCGCCGCATTTGACGGCCCACAGCAGGCTTTCGATGTCGATGCCCCCGGGGAGGATCTCACCGAGGGCCCTGCCGAGGGGTGTGAAGTAATAGTCCGCAGCCCAGCGGTAGAAACGCAGATCGTCCTCGTGGAAGAGGGGTTCCCGATCCAGCACCCGGACGATCTCCCGCGTGTCCTTACGGTCGGTAGAGCGCCGGATGGCAAGGATATACCCCGTGAGCGAGCGCTTTCCGAACGGGACCAGAACGCGTTTACCCGGGGCGACGTCTGCGCGCGACTCGTCCGGCACGGAGTAGGTGAAGGTCCGGTTGGAGGGAATGGGGATGGCGACTTCTACATACATAATTTTATGAGACGCTGTTGACCGGGGGCGCAGTTGGCTGGCCAGAGAAGGTAAGAAGGTGAGAGGGTAAGAACGTTGGATCAGTCCGTGGCCAAACCCCTACCCTCTGCTCCTCCAACCTTCTCACCTTCTTACCCTCTGCTTTGTACGTTGACTTGCATCCGGGTATTTGGTAGCAGACCGGTCTGCCGAGGACAGCGGCAACTATACAGCGGTGCCGGGTTTTGGGCAAACGAATTCCATGTCCGGCTGGATGGTGTTTGGGGGGCAGGATGGGGCTAAGACAAGACGGCGCATCGGGAGAGAACCTATTCTCCCCGCTGCTTCTCCATTCTCTCTTCCCTGGTTTTGCAGTCGATGCACTGCGTCGTGACGGGGCGAGCCGTGAGCCGCTTTTCGGAAATGGGCCCGCCGCAGGTGTCGCAGATGCCGAAGGTGCCGTCGTCGATGCGCTTGATGGCCTCCTGCATCTTTGCGATGAGCTTGCGCTCGCGGTCCCGGATCCGGAGCTCGAAGTTGCGGTCCGCTTCCAGGGATGCCCGGTCGTTGGGGTCGGGGAAATTTTCCTTCTCGTCGGTCATTTCCTGGACGGTCCTCTCCGCACCGTTCAGGAGCTCATTGATCCTGGTCAGAAGAAGTGCTCGGAAATAATCCTGTTTTTCGGGCTTCATGGTGCTATTCCGTCCGAATATAAATGCTCACGGTAAAAGAGCCATTACATATAACGACTAATCGGATCTTTGTAAAGAAAAATTTAGCCCGCTTTTTCCACCCCGTCGCCCGAACGGTGGACCTGGAGGACCTTGTCGATGATGTTCGTCGTCGAGGCCCCTTCGATCTCGGGCATGATGGCCACCCGCCCGCCCCATTTCCTGACGGCCTCGGCGCCCACGATGTCCTTCTCGGCCCAGTCCCCTCCCTTGACGATGACATCGGGCTGCAGAAACTCGATGAGCTCAAGCGGGGTCAGCTCGTCGAAGACCGTCACGTAGTCCACGGAATCGAGCGAGGCCACCACTTCGGCCCGCTCGGCCTCGGGCACGATGGGCCGCATCGGCCCCTTGATGGACCGCACGGAGCTGTCGCTGTTGAGGGCCAGGATCAGCGCATCGCCCAGTTTCCTTGCCTCCCGCAGGTACCGGGTGTGGCCGGCATGGAGGATGTCGAAGCAGCCGTTGGTGAAGACGACCTTTTTCCCTTCCCGTTTCAGCCGGTCGACGGTGGCTTTGAGTTCGTTTCTCGGGGTTATCTTGCTCATGAAGGCTCCTGGATCGCCCGGGCGAGGGTGAGGGCCCCCACGGCCTCGGCGCCTCCCTTCAGGAGGATTTTCGCGCACTCGCCCAGGGTGCTTCCCGTCGTGTAGACATCGTCGACGAGGAGAATGTTCTGCCCCCGGATCCTTTCCGGGTCCGCTGTGCTGAACGCTTTTTTTATGTTAGACCGTCGCTCTTCCTTTTTCAAGCCCGCTTGTGATTCCGTGTCGACGATGCGCCGGAGGGTACGGAAGTCCATGGCAACGTCGTGTCGCCTGGATATCTCCCGCGCGAGGATCACCGACTGGTTGAACCCCCGCTGCCTCAGCCGCCGGGGATGCAGGGGAACGGGAAGGATCAGCGAATAGTCCCGGATCCGGAAAGAGGGATAATCGTGCTCGGCCATGAGGCGGCCGAGCCGCTCGCCAAGGGTGAGGTTGCCGCCGTATTTGAAGGCGTGGATGGCATCGTGGAGGATCGACTCGTAAACACCGAGTGACCGGGCCGTGTTGATGTGCCGCTTCCTCAGCAGGCAATCGCCGCAGACATGATCGGGGCTCTCTTCGGCGGGGTAGGGAATCCCGCAGACCGGGCAAAGGGGTGCGGTAATGATACGAATCCCGGCAAAGCAGTCGGGGCAGAAGGGGTGTCCCCCCCGCTCCGACAGGACCTTGCTGCAAGACAGGCAAAGTGTCGGGAAGAGCAGCTCCGTAAGGGCTGTGAGCGCCGCCGTCACATCACATCCCCTTGGGGAGCGACTTGACCTCGACGGTGTCTTCGGCCACTTCCATTTTCGGGGCATCGGACCACAGCCGCTCGATGTCATAGAACTCGCGCACCGGTTCGTAGAAGACGTGGACGATGATGTCCGCATAGTCCATGAGGACCCATCGGCCGCCTTTCTCGCCCTCGACGCCCAGGGGCAGGGTCCCTGCCTTTTTCATGGTCTCTCCGACGGAGGAGGCGATGCTCTGGACCTGCCGGTCCGACGAGCCGCTGCAGATGACGGTGTAATCGGCAAAGGAAGTGACGTTCTTGATGTTCAGAATGACGATGTTTTTTGCCTTTTTCTCCAGGGCCGCGTTGACGGCAAGGAGAATCTTCTGCCGCGTGGTCAAGTCCTTTTTAACCAATAATCCTCCATTTCTTCTATTTGTCAGTATGTTGGGATCGGCTCCTTTCCGACGGAGCGGCATTCCCCTAACCTGTCGTTTTTGTAGCAGTATCCATCACCCCTGTCAAATTGAAAATGCCCGTTGCCACGCCGCTGTCGATGTGGTAAATTTCATCAATTGATATGTCGAATCGGATAATCACGATGCAGGACATCCTGAAACACCTTCAGGTTCATATCCCCTTCGATCAGCTTCTCCAACATCTCGATAAAGTCCTCAGGGAGCGGATCAATCCGGAGATCGCCTTTAACAGCGCTATCCTCGACGGGTTCAAGGAACCGGACTATGCATCAGCCGCAACGCTCCTCCGAGAGGCGGGGCATTCCATTACCTTTCACGGGCCCTTCATGGACTTGAGACCGGGGGCCATCGACGCGAAGATCCGCCGGGTGAGTCTCGAGCGATTCAAGCAGGTCTTCGAGATCGCCTCCTGCTTCCGTCCCCGGTCCATCGTCTTTCACCCTTCCTACGACGAAAAGTACTATGTGTCTTCGGGGCGCAAGTGGCTGGAGAACAGTATCGATACCTGGATGCAGCTCGTCCCCTTGGCAGAGGGGCTCGATACCCGAATCGCCTTGGAAAATGTTTACGAGGCCGATCCCGGCTGCCTCGGGCTTCTTCTCGATGCGCTCCCGCCCGGGCGCGTCGGCTTCTGCTTCGACACGGGGCACTTCAATGCCTTTGCCGAATCGGGTCTCGAGGCCTGGATCGAAAGGCTCGGGTCCCGGCTCATCGAGATCCATCTCCACGACAACAGGGGCGCCCTCGACGAGCACCTGCCCATCGGCGAGGGGACCTTCCCCTTCGCAAGGCTGTTTGCCATCCTGAAGGAGAGGAAGCTTGCCCCCATCCTGACCGTCGAGGCCCACTCGGAGAAGAATCTGGCCAGGACCCTGGCCAACATCGGCTCCCTGGGCTTCCTCGAAGGGTTCGGCAGTCCCGCCGAGGCGGAAGGACAGACGGCTGCCGCCGCAAAGAACGATGCCCGTCCCGGGGAGGTCGTGAGATGATCCGCTATGTGGCCAGGCGCTTTCTTTTCATGATTCCCCTCTTTTTCGGGATCACGATCATCTGTTTTTCCGTTATGCACCTGGCGCCGGGCTCGCCGACCGATCTCCAGACGGAGATGAACCCCCGCGTGACGGCCGAGATGAAGGAGCGCCTAAGGGCCATGTACGACCTCGACAAGCCGCTGCACGTTCAGTACGGCAAGTGGCTCGGACGCCTGCTCGTGCTCGATTTGGGCGTGTCCTTCTCGCCCGACGGCAGGCCCGTGTCGGCAAAGATCCTCGAGCGGCTTCCCATCACCGTTTTCCTGAACGTGCTCTCCATGGTCCTCATCTTCCTCATCGCCATCCCCATCGGGGTGCTCTCGGCGGTGCGGCAGGGGTCCGCCTTCGACCGGGTCATGAGTGTCGTCGTCTTCGTGGGGTTTGCCATCCCGACCTTCTGGCTCGCGCTTCTGCTCATGATCCTCTTCGGTCTGCACCTGGACTGGCTTCCCGTCTCGGGCATCCGGTCCCTCAACTATGAATATCTGCCCCCCGCGGCAGCCTTCTGGGATTTTCTGCAGCACCTGATCCTGCCGGTTTCGATTGCGGCCTTCGGGGGGCTCGCGGGGCTTTCACGCTACATGCGCTCCAACATGCTGGAAGTCATCCGGCAGGACTACATCACGACGGCCCGGGCCAAGGGGCTCCCGGAGCGGATCGTTATCTACAAGCACGCCCTTCGAAATGCCATGCTTCCGGTGATCACGCTGCTGGGCCTTTCGGTCCCGGGGCTCATCGGCGGCAGCGTCATTTTCGAGACCATCTTCAGCATCCCCGGGATGGGGCAGTTGTTCTACATGGCCGTGATGGCCCGCGACTACCCCGTGGTGATGGGAATCCTCGTCATCGGGGCTGTGCTCACGCTTATCGGGAACCTGTTGGCCGATGTGTCCTATGCGCTGGCCGACCCGAGGATCCGGATCTCCTGAGGCGCGGGGCAAATGAACGAAACGGAGACAAAGCGGATCGCTCGATGAAAACGGATTTCTGGTACCGGTTCTCGAAAAATCGGCTCGCCGTGGCGGGGAGCGCCATCGTCGTTTTGCTGTTCGTCGTGTCGCTCCTGGCGCCCTGGATTGCCCCCTTCGACCCGACAGCGATCGATCTGAAGAACATCCTGCAGCCGCCCTCGGCAAAACACTGGTTCGGCACGGACCAGCTCGGGCGCGACGTGATGTCCCGGATGATCTGGGGCTCCCAGATCTCGCTCAAGGTGGGGTTTGTCTCCACGGGCATCGCCATCCTCATCGGGGCGATCCTCGGCTCCGTGGCTGGGTACTACGGGCGCTGGGTCGACGGCGTCATCATGCGCTTCGTCGACATCATGCTCTGTTTCCCCACGTTCTTTCTGATCCTGGCCGTCATTGCCTTCCTGGAGCCCTCGATCTGGAACATCATGATCATCATCGGGGTTACAGGCTGGATGGGAATCACGCGCCTGGTGCGCGCCGATTTCATCTCGCTCAAGGAGCGGGACTTCGTGCAGGCGGCCCGCGTCATCGGGGCAAGCGATGCGCGGATCATCTTCATTCACGTCCTTCCCAACTGCATGGCCTCGGTGCTTGTGGCGGCAACCCTCGGGGTGGCCGGGGCGATCCTCACGGAATCGGCCCTGAGCTTTCTCGGGATCGGCGTGCAGCCGCCCACCCCGAGCTGGGGAAACATCCTCACGGCGGGGAAGGACAACATCGACATCGCCTGGTGGCTTTCCCTGTATCCGGGGCTTGCCATCCTGGTGACGGTTCTGGGCTACAACATGTTAGGCGAAGGGATCCGGGACTCGCTCGATCCGAGGCTCCGGAGCTGAAAAAGTCAACCATATGATCATTCCCGTCAAACCGACGGGTTCAGCACGAACTCAAGAGGTATTGAACATCTTTTTTCCTGCTGGTCAAAAAGACCCAGATGCAAGGCCTGTAGAGACACCTTGATTTCCCTCTCCCTTGAGGGGAGAGGGTCAGGGTGAGGGTGACTATTCCCCCTCACCTCTCATCCTCTCCCGCCAGGGGAGAGGAAGGCTATGGAAAGGGCCTCTGGAGGCAGCAGATGGGGGTTTTTCACCAGCAGAGGGAGGAGGAGCGGAATGAAGAAACAGGAGGCATTCAACATGGACAGTATTGACAAGAGAATGATCGATCTCAAACTGAAAAAGGGCGAAATGACGGAAAAGTTTCTCGCGAAGTACCTTTCGACGCTGCCCGACGTCGCCGGCCAGGCCGAGGAAATCCCCGCGGACCTGGACAGGAGAAGGACAACGAAAAGCTAGGGCGAATGGACATGGTCATCGACTCGCATGCCCACCTGGAGATGTCGCCCTTCGACCGCGACCGCGACCAGGTCATTCAGAGGGCGAAGGCGGCCGGCGTGGAGATCATCGTCACGGTGGGCACGACCGTGGAGGACTGCCGCAAGGCCCTCGAGATCACCAGCCGCTACCCCGGCGTCTATGCCGTCATCGGTATCCACCCCCACGAGGTGAAGGACATCGACGTCGGCACCTACGACTCGCTCAAGGAGATGGCGAAGCACGAGAAAGTGGTCGCTTACGGCGAGATCGGTCTCGATTTCTTCCGGAACCTCTCTCCCCGCGGCACCCAGATCCACCGGTTCGGCGAGCAGCTCGAGCTGGCCGCGGAGCTGAATCTTCCCGCCGTGATCCACGACCGGGATGCCCACCGTGAAACGATGAATCTCCTCAAGGGATGGAAGGGGGGCCGGAGGGGAATCATCCACTGCTTCTCCGGTGATTACCCGATGGCCAGGCAGTGCATCGAGCTGGGCTTTTACATCTCCATCCCCGGGACGGTGACCTTCGAGAAGAACGACAAACTCCGTACCATCGTGAGGGAGCTGCCCCTGGAGTCGCTCCTCGTGGAGACGGACTGTCCCTATCTCACCCCCAACCCCTTCCGCGGCAAACGCAACGAGCCCGCCTACGTGGTCCACACGGCCCGGAAAATCGCCGAGATCAAGGGGAGACCTTTCGAGGAAGTGGCGGCCGTGACGACGGCCAACGCGAAACAGATATTCAACATCCCTTAAGAGAATAGTGTCTAAGTGTCTGAGTGCATTAGTGCCTGAGTGAAGAGAATTCACTTAAACACTCAAACACTTTGACACTCAATCACTTCTTTGTGAGGTACCCCCGGATCCCGCGGATGCTGTTGAAGCAGAAGTTGCGCTCGCGGGCCCGGATGTCTTTCGGCAGCGATTGCCAGCCCGACATGTCCGGGTCGTTCACGATGAGATCTGCCAGGACGGATTCCTCGAAGGGATCGCTTCCTTTTCTGAAGTGCCTCTCCACCGTGCCCACCCAGAAGTCGAGTTGCCTCCGGGCCCGTTCGAACAAGGCCGCCGCATCCTGTCTGCAGCCATAGTGGCCGAGGCAGAGAAGCGACACATCCAAACCGGCCGCTTTCGCGATGGACTCCCGGAAGGTCTCGTGCCGGAAGGGCGGCGGAGTGGCGGGGCGGACGTAAAAGCCCTCATCGAGAGGGACGTAAACGCCGCCTATCTCTCCGGCAAAGAGAATTTCCCCCACCCGGTACGAGACATGATGCGGCGCGTGCCCGGGCGTCTCTATGGCCTCGATGAAAGCCCCCCCGAGATCGATCCTTTCACGGAAGGAGATGTCTGACTCGGGCACCGGCGCCATCTCGCCATAGGCCTCGGCGACTTTCCCCAGCACCTTTTTCGATTCCTCCCACAGCTTTTGCGGGGCCACCATGTGCGCGATCCCCTTGGGGTGGCAATTGACCTTTGCATCGGGGAAGTACTGCAGAAGCTGACCCGTTCCTCCGGCGTGATCGAGGTGAATGTGGGTGAGAAGGACATGGTCGACCCTGTCGACTCCGGCCTGTTTCAACCGCTCCACGAGGTACGGGATGGTGGAAGCCGGTCCCGGGTCTACGAGAAGCGTCACCCCGTTGATCCTATAGAGCCATGCGCTGATGAACTTCCGGAACCCCTCGAGGGCCTGATCGATATCGATCAGGTAAAGGTTGTCGCGAATCTGCTGAATGGCCATCGATCTTGCTCCCGCACGTTCATGCCGTGAAGAGATCCTGCCTGTCCTTCGCTTTCAGGCTGGACAGGAAAGACCGGGCGATCAGGGGATTGGCCAGGGCCGGCGGAAGTCCCATCGCCGCGAGCGCTTTTCTGCACAGCTCCATGGGGTCCCCGGGGGCCCCTTCGCCGGCAAGGCCGGTGACGATCGTGTGGATCCGCTGCAGGGTCTGCAGCCCGCCTGCAATCGTCTCGTCGACCTCACGGCCCTGACGGGGACTGTCCCAGGCGGCCAGCAGGTGATCAATTCCCGTCAGTGCTCTCAACCGTTTGAGAGTCCTGACCGACTCGGCAATGTCCTCGTAGATCGGGATCTCGCCCGCGATAGGAACCGCATCGGCGCTGAAGAGAACCCGCTCTTTGCCCGACAGGAGGCAGATGGATCCCGCCGAGTGCCCCGGCGCGTGAAGCACCTGAAGGGAATGTCCTGCCCCGAGTTCAATCTTATCGTCTTCTGCAAGCGACCGGCCGACGGGCACCGACCCCCCCACGAGGGTGTGAAACCCTGGAACGGGCCGCTCCCTCGACTGGAGATCCACATCCTCGATCCAGCCTTTTTCGGCCTCGTGGGCCGCGACGAGGCAGCCCGTTTTCTCCCGGATTGCCTTTGCGGCGCCTATGTGATCCGGGTGGGAGTGCGTCAGGACAAGCAGGTCGATCTCCTGCGGCCTTCGTCCGGCCTTTTCTAAATATTCAAAGATGACCGTCTCCGCTGTTGCAACCCCGCTGTCGATCAGGCAGATCCTTTTGCCGAGGATCAGGAAGGCGTAGACAAAACGCTCGAGGGTGATGCCCGTGGGGAGGTGGACCTGAAAGGGGATCCGGAGAGCGTGAACGTGTTCCGTGATCTGCATCGGCATTGCCTTGTAAGATATATTTGCGGGTTTGCTCTGCAGGGTCAATCTGCGCAGGCAGCGAACAGTATAGGGGCCGTCAGGACCGGTGTCAATGTCGGGGAAACCTTTCATGGCTCTATCCGTCGTCAGGTGGTGCTTCCTGCCCGGAAAATCCTCAGCCAGAGGGCGCCGGACATGCAGCCCAACCCCATCGCAGCGAAGGCAAATCCCCAGCCCATAACCCCTCGGCCGACGATGTCGAGGATGGCGCCGAAGGCAAGGGGAGCCAGGAAGGCCATCCCGAAGCCCGTGAAGGAGTAGACGGCCAGTGTCATGCCCCGCTGGCGCTCCGGCGATGCGGCAACGAGCCCGGCTGTGAGGGCCCCGCTGTCGAAGAGGTTCGTCATGCCATACAGAAGGCAAAGGGCGATGACCAGGTAGAAGTCGAGCGCGGCGGTAAACCCGATGACGCAGCCGAGAATTCCCGATCCGATCATGTAACTCGTAAGGGCCCTGCGACGCCCCCACTTCATGGCGCCCTCGTTGCCGACGATGCTGGCGGGAACGCCGATGAGCAGGATGAGCATGGCAATGTTCTGGGGACTCAGCGGAGAGGTGAAGCCCGGCTGCAGGCTCAGGCTGTATACGAGAAAAGCCACAAGCCAGGACCGGAAGCCGAAGAGCTCCCAGCAGTGGACCCCGTAACCCAGCATGTAGCCCACGGCGGGCCGGTTTGCCAGGACGGTCTGCAGGTCATTTGCCGAGAACCGCAGCCCGGCCGCTGACCCGAGCGGCTTTCGCGGCGGGACGACGACCGCGAAAATGAGCAGGGCCAGCAGGGGGCCGAAAGCGAGGAGTTCCGCCCCCAGGCGCCAACCCGTCCGCGGCAACAGGAGCCCGGCAAAGTAGACGGAAAGGGCCGTCCCGATCCCGTAGGACGCCGTGTAAAAGACAATGTAGCGACTCTGCCTGGGCCCCGTCACATGGTCGCTCAGGGCCCTGAGGCCCGGCATGTAGGTCCCTGCAAGGCCGATCCCCGCCAGGAGTCGAAAGACAGCCGCCGTCCATGTTCCCTCGGCGCACCACCCGAAGAGAAACAGGGAGAGGGCCGCGAGAAGAGCCGAAGGCAGGTAGATCCGCCGTGCGTCGATCCGGTCTGTAAGGCCTACGAGGATGGGCGATGTGATGGCGTAGCCGGCGAAGAAAACGCCGTTGATCCAGCCCGCCGCCGTGTTGGTCAGCCCCCATTCGGCCTGGAAGGAGGGAAGCAGGGCCGGGAAGTACATGGTTCCCGTCATGGAGAGCGTCTCTGCCAGGCAGATCAGGAATACGAAGGGGGCTGGGCGAACCAAGAGGCGGACTCCTGTCGGTGATCGTTGTAGCGTTCATCATTAGCCGTGAGTGTGACGGAATTCAAGTGCTAATTCCCCGGGTCATGCCAAGAATTTGCTTGATTCCGATGACACCCTGGAGTAGGGTTTAACCACAACTGAATAGCCGATCCTGGGGGTGCCGTACAGGCTGAGAGTATACCCTTCGAACCTGACCTGGGTAATGCCAGCGTAGGGAGTGGCGGATGCGATTGTATAGTCAGAAGGCACATCCCGCACGGGTGTGCCTTTTTTATTTAAGGGCTGTTGACTTCTAGAGAGATTGTATCTGGGCATATTTGAAGCATGCCTTAGGGCGTGCTTCCCGGCAAGGAAGCAACTGGACATGATTGCGCACCCTGGCGGGATGCGCCCCCGGTGAACAGCCCTAAGAAAGTTCCGAGAACAGTGGTCGGCAGGGAGGATGAAATGGAAGTGAAGAAAGTGTTGACGATCGCCGGATCCGATTCCGGCGGGGGGGCCGGCATCCAGGCCGACCTGAAGACCATTACAGCCTTGGGGGGCTTCGGGATGAGCGTCATCACGGCGCTCACGGCCCAGAATACTCTGGGCGTCCAGGGTGTCTACGACATCCCAGTCGAATTCATCGAGAAGCAGTTCGACTCCGTGGCCACCGACATTGGCGCCGATGCGGCCAAGACGGGCATGCTCTCCTCGTCGGAAATCATCCGCAGCGTGGCAAAGAAGATCCGCCAGTACAGGATCCGGAAGCTGGTCGTCGACCCCGTCATGGTTGCGAAGGGCGGCAGCCCCCTTCTGCGCGAGGAAGCCCGCGAGACCCTGATCAGGGAGTTGATCCCGCTGGCCCTGGTCATCACGCCGAACATCCCCGAGGCGGAGGTCCTCACGGGGATGCGGATCGCCACAAAGGACGCCATGAAGAAAGCCGCCGTGAAGATCCACAAGCTCGGGGCAAAAAACGTCGTCATCAAGGGCGGGCACCTGGAAGGCGAAGCCATGGATCTGCTTTTCGACGGGAAGAGCTTCCACGAATTCACGGCGAAGCGGATCGACACGAAGCACACCCACGGCACGGGCTGCACCTTTGCCTCGGCCATCGCCACGGGTCTGGCGCAGGGAGACGGGGTGCTTGCGGCCGTGAAGCGTGCGAAGGACTACGTCACCGAGGCGATCCGATTCGGTCTTCCCATCGGCGGGGGCCAGGGCCCGACGAACCACTTCGCGCCGGTCTTCCGGGAGGGCGAGCGCTATCGCTGCATCGAGGAACTGAAACAGGCCGTGGAAAGGCTGAAAAGCGGGCGGACTGGAAACATCGTCCCCGAGATCCAGTCCAACTTCGGTTACGCCCTGACGGGGGCCTCCTCCGCCGCGGAGGTGGCCGCCGTGCCCGGGCGCATCCTCCGCGTCGGGGAAAATGTGGAGACCCTCCACGATCCGGCCTTCGGGGCCTCCAGCCACGTTGCCAAGGTGATCCTGGCGGCCATGCGTTTCGACGGGAGGTTCCGGTCGGCCATGAACATCCGGTTTTCCGAGGATGTGGTCGACGTCCTGAAAGCCCTGAAATTCAAGGTGGCAAGCTTCGACCGGGCCGACGAGCCGGAGGAGGTGAAGCTCCGCGAGGGCTCGTCCCTCGAGTGGGGGACGACGGATGCCCTCTCGCGGCACAAAGGCATTCCCGATGCCGTCTTCGACCGGGGCGACGTGGGCAAGGAACCGATCATCCGCATCCTCGGGCGCAATCCCGCGGAGGTCGCCGACAAGGTGCTCAAAGTGTCAAAGGCACTGCGTAAATAAAGAAGCCAGGAAGAGCAGAAGTGAGGAAGAGCGGAAACGACATAAGAAAACGAAGCAGGTCCGCGCTTCTTAACTTCCTGACTTCCTAACTTCGTAATCGGCCGGCTCCTATCGGCACAGACTCGCACACCATCCGGGACTGCGAAAGAGAGGGAGGACCTGAAAAGATGTCACTCAACGAAATCACCATCACCCGGGCCATCGTCGAGACGTACACGAAGAAGCTCCTGGCGCACATCGACGTCGATGTGGCCATCGTGGGCGGCGGGCCTGCGGGGCTTGTCGCGGCTTACTTTTTGGCGAAGGCGGGCAGGAAGGTCGCGCTCTACGAGCGCAAGCTCAGCATCGGCGGCGGCATGTGGGGCGGCGGGATGATGTTCAACGAGATCGTCGTCCAGGAAGAGGCCAGGGAGATTCTCGATCTCTTCGGGGTCCGGACGGAGCTGTACGAGCCCGGCTACTACACGGCCGACGCCATCGAGGCGGTCACCACGATCTGCTCCCGCGCCATGCAGGCCGGGGCGAAGGTCTTCAACTGCATCACCGTTGAGGACGTGGTGATCCGCGAGAATCGTGTCATGGGGCTGGTCATCACCTGGTCGCCCGTTGAGATGACGGGGCTTCACGTGGACCCGCTCACGATCCACGCGAAGGCCGTGATCGACGCCACGGGCCACGACACGGAGGTGCTGCACGTCATCGAGCGCAAGGCGGACGTGAAGCTCAACACCCCGACGGGCAAGCTCATGGGCGAGCGCTCCATGTGGTCGGAGAAGGCCGAGAGGCTTACGATCGACAACACCCGGGAAATCTGCCCCGGCGTTTACGTGGCAGGCATGTCGGCCAACGCCGCCTTCGGAGGGCCTCGCATGGGGCCCATCTTCGGCGGGATGCTCCTTTCGGGGCGCAAGGTGGCCGAGCAGATCCTGGCCGCGGATTAGGCAAGGAGCATGTGAAAGAGATGAAGGGACAGCAAACACAGCTTGAAATGGCGCGGCAGGGTATCATTTCCGAGGAGATGAAACTCTGCGCAAAGCAGGAAAATGTCGAGCCCGAGACCATCCGCAAGGGTGTCGAGGACGGGACGATCGTCGTTGTCCGCAACAACAGGCACACGTCGATTCCGGCCCTGGCCATCGGGAAGGGTCTCCTGACGAAGATCAACGCCAACGTGGGGACTTCGAAGGACCGGGCGGATCTCGCTCATGAGCTCGAGAAGGTCCGCGTCTCCATCGCCGCGGGCGCCGACACGATCATGGACCTCTCCACGGGCGGGGACCTCGCGGCGATCCGGCGGGCCATCATCGGCGAATCGACCGTCTCCATAGGCACCGTTCCCATCTACCAGGCCGCCGTGGCGGCCGTGAATTCCGGGAAGGCCATCGTGGAGATGACGGCCGACGATCTCTTCCGGGCCATCGAGGCAAACGGCGAGGACGGCGTGGACTTCATCACCGTCCACTGTGGCGTGACGCGAAGAAGCGTGGAGTGCATCGAGAAGCAGGGCCGTCTCCTGGGTATCGTGAGCCGGGGGGGCTCCATCTTGGCCCACTGGATGGATTTCAACAACCGGGAAAATCCCCTCTATGAGGAGTACGACAGGCTCCTCGAGATCGCGAAGAAGTACGACATGGTCCTGAGCCTGGGCGACGGTCTGCGACCCGGCTGCCTGGCCGATGCCACGGACCGCGGGCAGGTTCAGGAGCTCATCCTCCTGGGGGAGCTTACCCGCAGGGCGAGGGAGCGAGGCGTTCAGGTCATGATTGAGGGTCCCGGCCACGTTCCGCTCCGCGACATCCAGGCCAACATCCTCCTGGAGAAGAACCTCTGCAACGGGGCACCCTTCTACGTGCTGGGGCCGCTGCCCACGGACATCGCCCCCGGATACGATCACATCACGGCGGCCATCGGCGGGGCCATCGCAGGCTGGGCCGGCGCGGATTACCTCTGCTACGTAACCCCCTCGGAGCACCTGCGTCTTCCCACCATCGACGATGTCCGGGAGGGCGTTGTTGCCGCGAAGATCGCCGCCCACATCGCCGACATCGCCAAGGGGATCCCCGGGGCGATCGAGCGGGACCACCGCATGGCCCGGTGCCGCAAAGAGCTCGACTGGGAAGGCCAGATCCTGGCCTCCATCGACCCGGCTCGCTCGAGGGCCTGGCTGGAGAAGAGCGCAAGCGCCGAGGACGAAGGCTGCACGATGTGCGGGGATCTCTGCGCGGTCAAAATGGGACGGAAGCAACGGAGCCCCGGCAGCCAGGAAGCGCCGGAGGGAAAAGAAGTTCAAAAAAAGGGAAGAGGGGTCTGATGGTACAGATCGCCCCCTTCGATGAGTATGCCGAAGAGTATGACGCGTGGTTTGAAAGACACCGCGAAAGCTATCTTTCCGAGCTTGCCGCCGTGAGGGAATTTGTCCCTGTCGGAGGAAAGGGGGTTGAAATCGGCGTCGGTACAGGAAGATTCGCCGGGCCGCTCGGCATTCCCGCCGGCGTGGAGCCTTCGCCCAGGATGGCAGAGCTGGCGCGCCGGCGGGGCCTGCGTGTTTTCGAGGCAACGGCCGAGGCTCTCCCGTTCGCCGACGGAGAGTTCGACTTCGCCCTGATGGTGACGTTGATCTGTTTTCTCGATGACGTGGAGCAGGCGCTTCGAGAGGTCAATCGCATTCTCAAGCCCGGGGGAATCCTGATCATCGGCTTCATCGACAGGGAAAGCGCCCTTGGGCGTGAATACAACCGAAAGAAGGATCAAAGCAAATTCTACCGGGATGCCGTCTTCTATTCCGTCCATGACCTGGAGACATTCCTGTCGCGCGCCGGGTTTTCGGATTTTCAATACAGGCAAACGCTGTTCGCCGATCCCGGCAGCGGCACGACGGTTGAAAAGAATCATGGCAAGGGAAGCTTTGTCGTGGTGAGAGCCTCCAAGTTATAGAGGGTGATGGAATGATGCCGTTAAAGAACAAGAGACAGGCAGTAGAATCCGCCTCGGTCAGCGGCTTTCGAGGCGGCGGTGCCTTTCGTCGAGCAGGCTGTTGATGCTGTCCATGACAACCAGGGTGACGCCCTCGAACTGGGCCCGGTATTTCTGCTGGCTCTCGCGCGAGAAGAGCTTAAAGGGCTCCGTAATGCGGAACTCCTTCAGCCTGCCGTCCACGGTGAGCGGCTCTCCGATCCGATAGGTGATGACGCCCGTTTTCGCGAAGGGCGAATGGCCCGTGTACACCGTGTCGGAGTTGTTGCAGCCCACGGGAACGATCCTCTTTCCCGAGTAGAGGGCGATCTGGGCAATCCCGATTCTCCCCGGACCGAGCCTGAGCGACCGGGTTCCCTCGGGGAAGATGATCAGGCTCAGGCCCCACTCCTTGAGGGCTCGCGTGCTCAGTTCGGCCACCTTCTCCATCAGGGACTGGTGATATTCCCTGAGATACTCGACGTAGCTTTCCGTGAAAAGGGTCGTCGTCTCGGGCTTGAGTTTCGACAGCGAGGCGGCCTCGTCGTGCTTCCCGTCGATCCAGTCCTTGATGACGCGGTACTCTTCCTTTCCGATCTTCCTGCCGAAGCGTTGCTTGTAGTACTCCTCCACGAGGTATCCCATGGAAGGCACGGGAATGACGTTGCACGAGTCGAGTAATTTCCCGACCATCTTGCTCCGGTAGTACTTGCCCTTGGCCCAGACCGTCGTGAACGGGTAATGCAACTGCCAAAGCCGGTACTGGAAGGGCCAGTAGTTGTAGCGGTCCGTGTGGTTCATGGCGAAGATGACCGTCTCGTCGCGGGGGATCTTTTCCTCATTTTCGAAGCGGATGTCCACGTTCTGGAAGAGATGATAATTCGGTCCCAGAACGAACCGGGCTACGATTCTCTGCCCGAGAGGGTTCGACGAGAGGGAAATGCTGTTGAGATGTTCCATGTCGATCATGACGAGATCCCCTTGCCGCGCTAAGAAGTCGGGGTTTTTTTATCACAAGGGTCTATTTTCGCAAGGAATTTTTCGGGGGGCACCCGCCGCTTTACAGTCAGCCGAACCTGTGGTTTACTGCCGCCAGTGTTCTGGCCTAGGAGGAATGCCCCGTGTCGTTGTGGAACGAAAAAAGAAGAATTCTCATCACCTGTGCCCGCGGGACCCCGGGCATCCTCGCAGGGGAACTCCAGGCGCTTCGCTTCCCGGTCCGCTCGTCCCTGGAGACGGCCGTCGAAACGGAGGGGACCCTCGCGGACACCCTGCGCCTGAATCTCTCTTTGCGCACGGCCCAGCGGATCCTCTGTCTTTTCGATGCCTTCCCGGCCGGGCAGGCCCAGGATCTCTACCGGCGCCTCGTGAAGCTGCCCTGGGAAGAGGTCATCGCCGCAGACGGGTATCTTTCCGTCACCTCGAGCGTGGACACCGCCGCCGTCAACGATACCCGGTTTGCCAACGTGAAGACGAAGGACGCCATCGTCGACCGCATTCGCGACAGGCAGGGCCGCCGGCCCGACTCGGGACCGGGCCGTCACGGGGCCGTCGTTCACCTGCACTGGGAGCAGGACCGCTGCGAAGTCTGGCTTGACACTTCGGGCGAGCCCCTCTCCCGCAGGGGGTACCGGAAGATCCCGCTGGAGGCCCCCATGCAGGAAACACTGGCTGCCGCCGTCATCCTGGCCACGGGCTGGGACGGGAAGGCACCCCTGGTCAACCCCATGTGCGGAAGCGGCACCCTGGCTATCGAGGGGGCCCTCATCGCACTGAAACGGGCGCCGGGGGTTCTGAGGCAGAACTTCGGTTTCATGCACCTGCTGGGGTTTGACCGGTCGGCCTTCGAAAAGCAGAGAGAAGATCACAAAAAGGCCGCCCTGCGAAAGACTGTCGGGCCCATCGTCGCCACGGACATCCGTCCCGAGGCCGTCGAGGCCGCCAGGCAAAATGCCAGGACGGCGGGGGTGGAGCACCTCATCGAATTCAAGGCCTGTGATTTCCGGGACACTGCCGTTCCGGATGGCGAGGGGGTCGTGATCCTGAACCCCGAATACGGCGAGCGAATGGGAAATGTACGGGCGCTCGAAGAAATCTATAAGGAAATCGGCGATTTCTTCAAAACCCGGTGCATGGGCTACCGGGGGTACATCTTTACGGGAAACCTCGATCTGGCCAAAAAGGTCGGGTTGCGGACCAAGCGCAGGATTCCCTTCTACAACGGGCCCATCGAGTGCCGCCTGCTGGAGTACGAGCTCTACTGGGGAAGCCGCAAGGACGTCACCGGGGCATGAGCCCATTCTGGAGTGGAACTTGTGCGCCTGACGGGCAGGGTCAACGAATCTGCCGGTGGGGCGTTTTTAAAGAAGCGCGGATTTCAAGGAGGTAACCATGAAAAAGATCATCTTCCTGTTCGTTGCCCTGATGTTTCTCGTGCCGGCGGCTGGCGCTTCTGCCCAGAGCGTGAGCACGGGCATTTCCATCTCCGATGGCGAGTTGCGGAACTTTTACCTTGCTATCGGCGACTACTACCGTGTTCCCGAGTCCCGGGTCGTATACGTGAGGGATCATTACCGCTTCCCCAACGAGGAACTTCCCGTGGTGTTCTTCCTGGCATCCAGGGCCCACGTGGATCCGCAAGTCATCATTGACCTTCGCCTCCGTCAGCGGATGAGCTGGCTCAACATCACCCTCCACTACGGGCTGACCCCCGAGATCTACTACGTTCCCGTGAAGCGCGTGGGTCCCCCCTACGGCAATGCGTACGGCCACTACAAGAAGCATGGGAAGAACTACAAGAAGGTCAGGCTTGCGGACTCCGACGTGATCAACCTCGTCAACCTGCGCTTCATGTCCGAGTATCACGGCGTGGCTGCCGAGGTGATCATGGACGAGAGAGGGAGGGGCGAGAGATTTGTCGTCATCAACGATCGTTATCACAAGGAAAAGGGAAAGCACCGCGATCAAGACGATAAGGGCAAGGGAAAGGACAAGGACGACAAGTGGGACAAGAAGGAAAAGAAAGACAAGAAGGATAAGGACGACAAGAGCAAGGGGAAAGGCCACGGCAAGGGCAAAGGCTGGGACGATTAACAAACAGGTAGTAGAGACGAGGGTGTAGGGTGTAGGCGAATCAAGAATAACAGCAATTGGTTGCTATACGGGTTCTGCTCCATCATGGACTTGGTCCTTCAGTGATTTAACGACTCGGGCCGGATTTCCAATGACTAGGGAGAAGTCAGGAACGTCACGGTTAACGAGAGAGTTAGGAGCAATGATGCAGGATTTGCCGATTGCGCAATTTGCAACGACGGCCCCGGGACCTATCCATGAGTCATCGCCGATCACGATCTTTCCCCATTTGACTGCTTTTCTTCCACGAGAGATCTGGCATGATGAGGTATCATGAGAGAATAGTTTTACATTGGGGCCAATAGCCACCCTGTTACCGATGACTACCGAGTTCTCCCAATCAGGGTGGCCGTAATGAACATCAATTGTCACATGATCACCGATCCAACAGTCTTCTCCGATCTTCACTCCTTTCAGACGATTCAAAAAGATTCGCATGCTGAAGCCGGGTGCGTGCAAGGCCAAGCCAGAACATATCTGATTGAAAAGTCTCCGCCATCTATGCGTCCTGCGCAAACCTTTAAAGACATCGTCACTCATTTTACGACGCTCCCTGGTTTGATGTCTGCGTTACGTGACGATAGATGTCCCTGAAACACGCAAATCCATAACCTTCCTGTAACAGACCGACCACCATTTTCTTAAACAAGGCGATTTCCCGATATCCTTCCCATACGGGGTGGGCAACAAACGTTTTTATCTCGCAGGTTCTCGTGTATTTCATGGCATGCGCTACGATTTCATCCCCGGGGAGTCCTTTTGCCTGGAAATATTCCATCAGTGGCACTTGGTCGATCTGGCCGTTGACAGGGATCTGTAGGAGTCCACACGGCTCAAAGTAGGGGATTGAGTCCGTAACTTTCATGGCGTCGGAAACATATTGATAACCCAGGTCTTTGAGCATCTGATAGGCATGGGGGCTGCCATTGCCTCCCGGAGAAGCAAATCCCGCCGGCTGCCCAAACCGATTACGGAACTTCTCATGGGTGTGCAAGAGCCAGCTTTCTATCTCCTCCCTTGAGGCAGTATGGGCCTTTCTCTGCCATATGCTGTGGTTATGCCCGCCGTGGAGCCCGACCTCGTGGCCTTCATCCAGAATCCTGTGAATCGTTTCGTCACGGCTCTCACCCACGCAGGGATTCAGGAGAAAGGTTCTCGCCGTATCCTTGATTCCCAGCTTTCTCAAGATCGAGATTTTGCAGCCGCTGCCGGTGACATTCTTCAGTGTGCGTCCGAAAGTTTTGAGGAGTATTTCTCTGTGGTCGATGGATTTTCCATAATTGACGAAAAAGGTGAGCTTTATTCCCAGATCCCTTGCCAGCCGCAAAAGACGAGGAACCCCTTTCTCCATGCATGTGACCGTATCAATGTCGAATCGGATGTAGATGGTTTTTTCAAACTTCTTCATGCTGTCTTTTGTTTTCCTCGCCCCGTGGAGGAATCGATTGTAACGTTTTCAAGGGGATCGAAGTGAAAAACACGTTCATTACGGTCACAGCAATTTGCATGCCTTCCTCAGAGCGCGGCGCGCCGTGAAAAGGGCCACTGATGTTTACGCGTTTTGACGGGATGCGCTTCCGGTCCGGGCTGATTTGAGATTCTTGGGCAGCAGCCCGATAAATTCTAATTACTTCCTGCGCTCGACGGACCGCAGGGCCTCGTCCAGCTTCCGCATCTCCTCGCCGTAGGCGGCCCAGTTGCCCTGTTTCATGTATTCCTGGGCCCTGCGGTAGTGGCCGAGGGCCTCCAGGGCCAGCTCCCGGTCCGCTTTCTCACGTGCGGCCGGAGTCGTTGCCGCCGCCGTTCCCGCAGGTCTTGCCCCCCGGTCGCGGATGAGCTCGCCGCCGAAGACGCGCTGCAGCGACTGCTCGAAAGTCTCCTCCATGGCGATTGTGTTGCCGAAGGCCACGATGACCCGCTTGAGCTCCGGCAGCTGCCCCTTCTCGGCCGAGAGGTAGAGGGGCTGGACGTAGAGGATCGATTTTTCGATGGGGATCGCGAGCAGGCTTCCCCGGATGGCCGATGAGCCCCTCTGGTTCCACAGCGAGAGCTGCTTGGAGATCTCGGCGTCCTGGTCGATGCGGGCATCGATCTGCCGGGGCCCGTAGACCAGCTTCTGCTTCGGGAACTGGTAGGATATCAGCTTGCCGTAGTTCGGCATGTCGCAACGTACGGCCATCCATGCGGCCATGTTGTCCTTGCGGCTCGGCGTGAAGGGGACGAGCATGATAAACTCTTCCTTCTTCTCGCCGGGGAGCTTCATGATCGTGTAGTAGGGGTCCATCTCCTGCTCGCCGCCGCGAGTTGTTTTCCCGGGGATGGACCAGAGGTCCTCCTTGTTGTAGAACACCTGAGCGTCCTGCATGTGGTAGGCCCGGTACATGTGGGCCTGCATGCCCAGCATCCCGCCGGGGTAGCGGATGTGCTTCTGCAGGGGCTCGGGCATCTCGCCCAGGGGCTTGAAGACCCCGGGGAAGATCTTTGCATAGGTCTGGATGATGGGGTCCGTTGCATCGCTCACATAGAGCTGCACCGTGCCGTCGTAGGCATCGACGATGGCCTTGAAAGAGTTGCGGACGTAGTTGCCCACCCCCTTCATGGGCTCCGAGTAAGGGAACCGGTCCGTCATGGTGTAGCCGTCGACAAACCACAGCAGGCGCCCCTCGGGGGAGATCACGAGATAAGGGTCAGCCTCGAGGCGGGCGAACGGGACGATCCGGGCGACGCGCTCCCGCACCTGCCGGTAGTACATGATACGGCTCTCGTTGGTGATCTCGTTGGCCAGCAGCATGGTCACGGAGCCGAACCG
>Ga0105097_10000051_pt1 | contig 40485 bp, 57 predicted proteins | sample PPLLak12cMay2015_FD_87035 | JGI IMG/M metagenome (GOLD analysis project Ga0105097, IMG submission 87035) | Freshwater sediment microbial communities from Prairie Pothole Lake near Jamestown, North Dakota, USA - PPLs Lake P7 Core (1) Depth... | ecosystem: Environmental > Aquatic > Freshwater >...
CTTCGTCGTGCTCCAGGCTTTCCCCAAGGACGTCTTCTACCCGGACAGAATCACCGGAGTGGAAGGCGACTTTGGCATCAGTCTTGCTACGGGCAATCACGGGTTTGGGTGCAGGAGCCTCTCCAGCCTCTCCAAACTTATACAGGCTGGGGTCTTCTTTGATGGCTACCAGCGCATCGTAGACCGTATTGCTGTCAGCAGAGTTGCCATCCGAGAGAGTCCACGGCTCAACCTGGTCATTCGCCAGAGCCTGCAGAGCCTCTTCTTCGCTACCGTACTTCTTCAGGACTTCCTGGATTACTTCCACTCTGGCGGTATCGGTACCGCGAGCATCAACCAGATCGTCCAGGGTGCGCGGAGAATCGGTAAACATGCCGTCGAATATCTCGCGCAGGGACATACCGCCAACCTTGACGTTGATCTCGACCGTCTTGAACTGCCCGGTTTCATCGTAGTCAAAGTTGAACGATGGAATCATATCGAACCCACGGACACGACCATCTGGTCCGCGGTTCAGGCTGTGGGACTTGCCATCAATACCAGCAATCCTCATGTAAGTTTTTAGGAGCCATTGTGACATATTGCGGAAGATATGTCGCATCTTCGCAGTTGGGGCGTACCCCTCGATCACGTACCGCTCCCAGCCTTTTGCCCAGGTTTCCACGCAGTTGGTGTATCTGCGGAGTTCCTCACCTTTGAGGTTGCCTTTGCGGAACTCGCGGGTCAGCCTGCGAAGTTCAATCCCGTTGGCGATACCGCCGTGTTTGGCTACGGCATCGTATTCATCCAACCGTAAATCTTCCATGAAGATGTGCCCGATCTCATGCCACATCGTTGAGGCATCAGCGGACTTGAACGCAACTATGGTTGCGCGTCCGTCCTTGTCGAACTCGACAGCACCTTTCTCGCCCTGTTTCACTTGCGATCGTCCAGGGTCGTTGTAGTATCCATCAACCACAGCCTCTGGGTCACCAGAGTGAGTGCGGACATCCAGACCATACGCCTGCAGTTTCTTGATCACAGACGGGTCAGTACCTTCAGGTAAAACAATACCTTTCCAGTCATGGAAACCGAATGCTGAATCTGGGTCGGGCTGTAGATCGCGGACAGGAGTGTTTGCTATCTCCTCGTGGAGCACAGCAAGTTCGCGAGCCAGGAACGTGTTTGGTCCTGGTTCGTCTGAGCCGAGAATTTGCATCATGGCAATTATCTGGCTCTTTGTGTCTATCTCAGGGTGTTTCCCGATAAGCCAGTCAGAGTATTCGTCCATCACCTGACCCAGCGTTTTACCGTTGCGCCCGAACTCAAAGGTCTGCAACGCGCTCATGTAGTTATTGAACAACCGGATGATCTGTTGCTTTGGCTTTGCCTTCTGGAACCCTTCGTCGTCTGGGATTGACGCTAGGATTTCGTTGGCGTGTTTTACTTTCTCGCCAAACTCAGAAACCCTTTTCTTCACGAGTTCCCCGGTTTCCTTGGCGCCTATAACCTTGCGACCTTCTTTCGCGGAAAGCATGCGGTTGGTTGGAGTATCGTCAACCATCTCGCCACCAACCTTGGTTATCCTCTCGTTCTCGTACATACCATCTTCGCTGAAGAGTGGTTCTGGGTCGGTGGTCTTCTTGCTACCCACAAACACCACTTCTGGATTGGCAGGAGCCTCCCCTGTGCGTGGTTGTTTCGGGGTTCCGAGTTCCCCTACCTCGATTGCTACCAGCAACTCCTGCATGGTCATTGAGCGGGTAGCGATATGGTCTTCTGGTGCGATGTTCCCGTTCTCGGGACTCGCGATCTCGTCTTGAGAAACCTCTCTGAGCGCCTCACGGGTGTATTTCTTCATGTCTACATCGACAAAATTGAATAGGTCGTTGTAGAAATCCTGGCTCCTTGAATCGAAGGTCATTCCAAGAGAGCCACCAGTTGTTGGCGCGTACTCCAGCACAACTATACCCTTCGATCTCGAAATATATCCAATCTGTGCCCCGGTAGGCTCAGATCGAATATCGTAAGCATTGCCAGCAATCCGAATCCACCCGGTCTTACTGAGCATGTCGTGCAACACAACGTCGATCGCGTTTGCAACGCCAGCGTGGATGTCGCCAGTTGTAATCCTCCAGCCTTCCCCGTTGGTATCGAGGAGATCAGCCATCTGACCTGGACTGACTTTCTCTATAAGACCAGAGTTGATGAGTTTCTTCTCTATCTGTTCCCCAGTCCACTTCTTACCGTTGGCTACCCGTCGCTCCCCCGCAGGTCCTCTGCGTTCAAAAGCATCCAGTTCCCGTTGAGCCTTGAACACCTTCGGAGTCCATTTCCCATCATCTCCGCGCTGGTACAGCCTACGAGAAGGTGGGCGTTTCACATACGCATCATCAAATGGGATAACTTTTACCGTATTGCTCCCGTCGTAGGGATGGAAGACAAGACCGTCGTATCCCATGGCTTTGAGAGCCATCTTCGCGACAACGAGTTGATCAGCGTTGATGGCGCCGATGTTGTGCATCGCCTCTTGGACGTTCAGAGGCAATTCGTTCTGCCAGTTCTCGTCAGACACATCGACACCGTTCTTCAGGTCGAACGGGTTTTCCAGAACGACGCGTCGCTGGTTCGCACCACCGCGCTCGGTGTTGTAGAAGTTGCCCGGGCTGTTGTCGTATACCGAAAGAGCATGCTTGCCCTCAGACGGGTACACCTCGTAGTAACGGGTAGTTGCACCATCGCGGGTCGTGGCATACAGGCGTTCGTTGTAGTCGTCACCCTGGTGGAGCCGACCGTAGATACGGTTGATATTGCGGTTCATCTCTGCAGGACTGTCTGAGTCCTTGACGATGTCAGCAATGTGGGTGGCGTAGTAAGCATCGATCACCTGCTCGCGGTTCGCCTTGGTGACCTGGATGTCCCAGTACCGCCTGGCAAACTGCACGGCGTGTTCGTCGATGGTTTCCATGGTAGCCCGGAGTTGCAGGTCATTCTCTTTCACTCCAAAGGCTCGGGCGAACCGACTCTTGATCTCATTGCGGGTCTTCATGCCAGCGGTGTGGATAGCCACGGTACGCTTATTGGCGTTGGACTCCATGTAGATTTTCTTGGCGATATTGGACGTGGAGAGTTTCATCACGGCATTCAGAGCCTTGACGTTCTTCTCTTTTACGTACCATTCCATCGCCTGCTTTGCCTCGACCACAGGGGTCTTGGCGTTGAACTCAGCAACCGTGAGAGGCTCGGCGGGAACACCGTTCTCCTGAGCCTGGAACTCCCGGTACATATTGATGATGTGGATGACGTTGTTGGGGTGCGAGTTTACATTCGCCTTCTTATACATATTCATCACATCGATCATCGCGGAATGGATGTGCATATCTGCGTGGGCAGGACCAGGTGGCATATCCAGTTTCACCTGCTCGCCAGGAATCTTGCCATCCTGGACGTCCATGATGAACTGGCGCAGGCTGGTTTTGTAGGCATCTGTGGTCAGGTCAAATTGACCTGAGTCGATCATTGCCTGCATCCACCGGGCACCGATCTCCTCAGCGTTCTTGAACGCCTGGATGGAGTCGTCGTACATATCGTTGAAGTAGCCGTCGTACTCAACCTTCTTCTCGGCTGGGGTCTGTTCCTTGGTACGATCTCTGACCTTCTTCTGGGCATCGACCATCTTGGAGCGGTAGTCTTCCATCATGACTTCGCGCCACGCCTGGGCGATGTTGGGTGAAACCGTGTGGTTGCCACTACCATCCCGGAAGGTGTCAGCGAAGACGTTACCGAACGCCTCTGACATCTTCTGGTCGTTCACCATCTCGAGGTTGGTCGCCTCGTCGTACATCTTTTCGAGTTTATCCTGCATCTCTTTATACAGGGGGTCAGTCCGCTTGCGGTAGGATTCAAAGTCCTCTTTCGCTTTATCCCACTTATTGGTCTGGAACTCAGCCCAGAGCCTATCCTTCTCTGAGAAGAACTCTTTCCAGATACGATCTTGTTCAGCGATCGCAAGGATGATCGGGTCTGACAGTTCGGACTTGATACCGATAGCATCGATGATTCCACGGTTGGTCTGCAGACGAAGTTGTCTGAACCTCTCCATCTCGACGTTCTGTTTATTGGCGAGGTTATCCCATTCCCGCTGGAACTGCTCGTAGGTGTACTCGCCGTTCGCCCGGCGCAGGTACAGGTCTTGCACTTCCTGGCGAATGGTTACCCATTTGCGCCCGTACTCGATCTCCAGGTCGCCGAATATCTGCAGGAAGGCTTTCATACCCTCGCCACGATTACTGACGAGGTTCTTTATCTCCTCTGCCTTATCGACGATTTCACGCGCATGCAGGTCATCCATGATCTGCTCTGCTCGTTTCTCTGCATACTTGAAGATGACATCAACGTCATCTTCGTTCCTGGCAGTCCTGATCAAGGAGTCCAACTCAGGAACGAGGGCGTCGAACATATCCTCGTAGAGTTTGGAGTGGTCGCCTGTCTTTGCCAGGACATCACGGATGATACCCTTCAACTGTGGATGTAGCACGTCACCATAGACGGCGTTCATCACCTCGTCCATGTTCATACCGGATTCGATCGCCCGGTAGACCAGGTCTGATTTCTCTTTACCCAGAGCCTTTTCCAGGGTGGGGTCCATCTTCCCAAAACCATCACCGCGAACCCAGAGTCGTGCCCACATCTTCTTGTAGCCAATGGTCATGGCGTTAGACGATTCCATCTGCTCCATACGTTGAGAGAGGGACGCAAACACACCGACCTTGCCGAATTTGTTGACAGTCCTCTGGGCTTTCGCAATGATGTCTTTCGACTGCATCAGGTCGCCGACGATCGAGGAGTAGATGTCCGCAAGTTCACCTGAGTGGAACCCCTGGATACCTTCCAGCGACTGACCAGCCATACCGATACCTTCGTTGAGGCGAGCGGGGGTGTACCCTACGCGCTCCCAGGTCTTGCGAATCTGGTCACCAGTCATGTAACCACCGATGCCCTCAGCCATCCTGGTAACGAAGTTGTTCTTGAAGTTGTTCAGCAGGTACGCCGGGTTGAACCCAAGGAGTGCCAGGGACTGAACACCTTTCATGACATTGTTCAAGCGGAAGATCGCGGAGTCAGGTTTGATTCCGAGTTTTGTCCTGAAGTAATCTTCCATGCTGTTCGCGATCAGAGAGGAGATTTCAAACTCCAACTGCTGAGGCGACCAGATACGGGCATCATCACCGATGAAGTACCCGAAGTTGCGCTCCATGTTGTTTTCCTTGAGCATAACATCAAGGATTGGGTCAGACTTGGCTTTCTCGTTCAGCGCCTTGAGAAGTTCAGCGCGTCCGTTCTGACCGTCAGCGTTCGACCATCGCTCCAAGAACTTCCCTGGAGTAATCCCAAGCGCCTGGGATGCTTTCATCAGGTCGCTGATAGGACCTTGATCTGAGGTGAAGTTCTTGATTGAGTTCTGGATTACACCATCGTCAAGCACTTTACCGATCGAAGGCGCGATCGTCCGCATGGTTGCAGACTTCAGGAATGCCTCTGTCTGCGGGTCGAATTTATACTTCAGACTGCCGTCCGCGTTCTTTGACTGCCCTCTGCCAGAAACGACGTTGAGCATATCGACCACTTTATCCCAGTTGTGCCCGGACATCTCAAAGAGGGTCGGGATGGCGTCTGAGATATTGTGCATGAGCATGTACCCCTGGGACTCAGGGGTAAGGTTCACAAGTTTCTGGAACCAGTTCATATCCTTTATCGGTCGAAGTTCCTTATAGCCATAAACGTCATCGATCTCGGCGAATGCTTTCTCGCGAGCGGTCAGGTCACGCGCAACGATTCCCCCGGTAAATTCTTCGGGAGATTCCCAGCGCATCTCTGTGCCGTCTTTCGCCTTCCAGACCAACGTCCTATTATCAGCCTCGATCGCAGGGTACTGACCGTTGTTGTCGCGGTAAATCTCTGCGACCTTGGTAGCCATAGCCGGGGGCATGGCGACAGTCTTCACTCCCTGGGCGTTATCACGGAGCATCTGCTTATAGATGCCCATGACCTCAGTTGGTCCATAAGAGCCACGGAGTTGTTTCCCGAATAGAGTTCCTACAGCATGTATAGGCATCTGTAGCAAACCAGAGCCATCCATAGCCAGGGTGACCGCAGGGTTCTGGGAACCCATGTTGTTGGCTCGTTCAAACGCGACCTTCAGGTTATCGTTCCCAAACTTCCCAGCGATCTTGCCAGCAACGGTGTTGCCAGCGAAGGTCATGTAGTTGGACGGGTCGAGAAGGGTGGAGTAAACGAAATCGTTTGCGATGGCAGAGTCATGGTACACGCCCACGATCTCAGACTGCAGTTGGATGGATGCCTCGCGCATGGGGACGCCAGAGGCGATCAACTGACCAAGGCGTTCGCGCCAATGTTTCGTAGCCTCAGCACCGAACGGAGCCTCAGCGCCTGTTTCAAGTTGCGCCTTCTCTGGGTCGGAGAAACCACCAGCGAAGTTGAATACCTCTCCGGGGTCTGCTGTCTGGGACTCTTCTCTCCAGGCGCCAGCCATGACAGGTTCAATCGCATTCAGAACCTGGGTTGCGTTGGTTTCGTACCCGGACTGCTTATAGGATTCCCAGGTGAGTTTGGGGTCTTTCCAAATCTCTGCAAGAGCCTGTCCTGCAGACAATTCAAACGCGGTACCAATCCCAGCCTCCACAGCAAACTGCGGAAGGGAGAGGAACTGCATGGTGTCGTTCACCCATGGTACTGGTTCAGCCTCTGGGGTGACTATGGAGCGCGTGGTCAGTACGGCGTTCAGCACACCGCCGATGTACCCGCCTATCTCCTGACCAACCATGAAACCAGGCAGGGCGCCGACACCACCAGCGAGCAGACCAACACCAGCACCGATCGCGCCACCAACGGCACGACCCATGAGGTTACCACCCATGTATCCAAGGGTGATCTGGGTAGCCATGCCAATGCCAGTACCCCAGTCTTCAGCAGGGGTTCCAGCATCGCGGTTTACGCTCGGGGACATCATCCCGAGGATGAAGGCATCGTGCTCTTTGAGTGTGCTGTATGGGTTGACCACCCCGCCAGGGCTACCGCCTACGGGATTGGGTGGATACCACGCTTGACGCTCAAGGGAGTTTAGCGCCTCAGCCGGGGGTTTTGCCAGACCGCGAATCCATTCACGGGCAGGGTCACCTGGAGCGAGGTTGCTCCATTCAGCCTCTGACTTACCAGCATTGCGGTACTTCAGATAGTCATACGCCTCGTTGATCGCGGTTGTATCCAACCACGAAGGCGGGGGTTGAGTAGCGGGGGCATTGGTTATCTTGCGGTGCCACTCGACGATCGTCTGGGGAGAATCCCAGTAGGAATCGCGAGGTCCGCTACCCTGACCAAGTTGCCCAGAGTTTATCTGCTGACCAAGGTTCGCTACCCGCTTGCGGTCTTCGATGTACTGTTCGTAGGGAGTCGGCATCAAATTCTCCAGTTCACAAGACCGTTATACCACCAGGAAGGACGCTGGCTACCACCACCGCCACCACCGCCACCCCATCCACCCCAATACCCACCACCACCGCCAGAAGGCGGGGGAGTCTGGGTCGGGTCGATGATACCCTGGTCGACAGCGTCCTGCCAAGTCATCATCCCAATGGGAGTCCAGACATAGTCTGTTTTGTGCAGAGCGTTATACTCGTCAACTACCTTCTGACCCTTACGAAAGTCTTCCGCTGTAGGAGTCGGAAGAGGGTTCTTCATGTAGATTTCCTGGTACTCCTGCGTCTTCGAGAAGTCGTCTGCGCTGGCTCCAGGGAACCGTTTCTGGTATTCAGCAAGCGCCTTCTGCAACTCGTCGTTAGATTCCAGGTCGACAGTTTCAGGGTTGGACGCCATGTAGTTGCCCTGGTTCCTGGCTTGCCATTCACGCCAGGTCATGGTGTTGGTTGGGTCCCAGACCTTTACCGGGTCAATAAACGACTGTGTTACAGGGTCCCATCCTTGTGCCCATCCCTCTGTGCTCCCGGTTGTCCCGTAGACAGGTTCTCCGGTCGGCGTGATACCTTCATCCCTGAACGGGTTGAAGTTGGTAGGTCTATCCTGACCATTCCAGGTCGGACCGCGCGGGTCTTCCTGGCTGACGCCCCAGCGGACATTGCGCCGGGCAAGACTGCCGAACTGATCTGGCTGTACGGTAGCACGACCCATGGAGTCGCGCATTATGCCATCCTTCGGAGCCACTTCCTTGGCGCCCATATTGGGTCCAAGGGATGTGTTCTGGTAAGGAATCCTGCTATTAGAATCCCACCCCTTCCAGGGTCCTAATGGCTGTGTGGGATTGGTTGGCGTAATCCCGGAGAATTTCACATCCGGTTTCTTTGGCTGTAGCGGGGTACGGGATATAGAGTTGTACCCAGACCACGGTCCAAGTGGCTGTGTGGTCGCCCCAAACTTCGGAGCACCGACAGACGCAGACAACGAACCAGGTGCTGGAGCAACTCCAGAACTTCTACCTCTCCCCATACCCAACCCCATGTTCCAACCAGGGGTAGTTCCAGTAGGGGATACGGGGGTCTGTATCGCTCCACTCGGCTTGACGGTCTTGGGAACACGCTTGCCAGTCCTTGTGTCGATCTCATCAACGCCCATCGTCCATGACGGAGTCTGGGTCGCAACCCTGTTTTGATACCAGGCGTTGATTGCCTGTTGGTATGAACCGTATTGGCTGTCCTCGTATCGGATGTTAGGCATTACCATTGGATGCTCCTTGTGCCAGCAAATTATCCAGCGGTTGAGCAACCTCTGGTCTTGTCTGCCTCACAAACATACGGGCGTCTTCGGGCATCGCAGACCAAGCCCGGAACGCGGACGTTTCAGCAATAGGAGCATACCAGGAATCCAAGAACTCCTGGACGAACAATTCCATCTCCGCTTGCGCGTCGAGGAATGCACTCTCAGCATCTTTGATATTGGGTTGAGATGAGTTACCCATTTAGGCTCCTGGTAGCGGGGGACCCTGTGGGGGTAAGACCATCCCTCGCATTGCCTGTGGAAGACCACCCTGCATTGTTTCGCCTGCAGGAGATGGCGTGGGTCCTAACCCGGGAGCCACGAACTCAGCGTTCGGTGTCACTCCGCGTGACGAATCAGCCATTGCGCTGAGTGCGTCGGTGGGCGGTACCATGTTGGGTTGAGGAGCATTGGCACCTTCGCCTTCCATGCCTGGTTGTACTGGGGGCTGGTTGCGAGCCTGAATTGCCTCACGAGCCATCCGGTCAGCCTGCTGTTTCTCCTCGATCTTGGACTGCAACCACACCCCGAACAACTGCTTGCTCGCCTCTTGTTTCCAGATGAGAGCACGGGTTTCCTTGGTGTTGGTCACGCCCAGGATGTTATTCTGAATCCACTCGTCGTCGACCAGACCGTCACGCTTGAGGATGGATGCGATGTTCGCCAACTGCAACCTATCCTGCGGAAGTTTGACTTCCAGATCAACGTCTATATCAATAATATCAGGGATTTCAGATGGTACAAGTTCAATGCCATTCTTATTGAATCCCTCGTTGCCCTTCTCGCGTAGCATCAAGATCGCGAGTTCAGCGATACCAGCGATGTGGGAACCACCCATCTTGGCAGGTCCGACGAGCGGTAACCGCCCAGCCTGCCCCATGAGAGCACCCTCTGAGAAGGTGGACTGCCGATCGATCGGAGCACCGAAAGCCTGTGGCGAGATCGAGGACTCACGCCCTTTATCCTGCGCCATGGAGTAAGCCTCTTTCACCGCGGGGGTGACGGCATTCTTCACATCGAACGCCTCATACGTTTCGTCGCCCTGCAGTTCAACAGTACCACCCAGGGTATCGAAGTTCACGTCGATGGGTTTATCCGGTTGTTCGGTGGGAGCCTTATGCTTGAACATGGGATTGAGTCCCAGCGCCCAGGTCATGGCAAACATCACCGACAGACCCATATTGGTCTGATCATACAGCCCGGACTTGATCATGGTATACAAGATCGGCTGGTGCTGGTCTTCGTCATTCTCGAACAGGCTTGACCCATCGATCTGGGTGACCATGATCGGAATTTCTGACATGCCATGCTTTGAGGATGCCAGGACGGTATCCCCAGTCCAGACGAAGTAATTCTCCAGGTCGTACCACATTTCCAGGACAGCCTCAGCATTCGATGCACCAGTCTGCATGGATGCAGGAGCGGACTGGAAGGTGGAAACGATGAACCCGTTGGTAGTGGTAATCTTCTTGTAGTATTTATTCAACCCGAACTGATCAAACGACGGGAACCCAACCTTGGGGTTGAGCGACTGGATGAGGTACGGGGCAATGTTCGCCCTGCGAGAGATACGTTTCTGCAATCCCTGTGGGGCGAGTTTCGCCATCTCAGCAACGTCAGAAACCTGGGTGTGTGCGGTGCCGTACAGCAATGCTGACAGCACGATGTCATAGTGGACTGGTTTCCTGGCGATACGCCCGGACTGTGCCCACCACCTACGCAATGAGTTCTCGATCTTCTCGGCATCCCCATTCACGGGTTGGGTGTTTGGAATCTTCACCTTCCACACCGGGTCGGTGGATACCATCAACCTCAGACAACCCAGAATGACATTACGGGCATCCGGGGATACGACTGCAGTTGCATTATGGCGCTCGAGTTTGGAACTGATGTCCGGTGCGAGTTTGAGCAGGTACGCCTGTTCATACTCTTCAAAGTCCCGGTTCCTCTGACCCGCGTTCTCCTCAAGCAGGGTAGCCTGAGCCTTGATGTCCTCAAACAACTTCGGGTCATTGATGTCTGCACTCATCAAAGCAGAGGATGCCTCGGCTGGTACAGTAACCTTCTTGGGTGCGTTTGCCATTACAGACTCGCTTTCAATTCAGTAGCCAGACGGATTATCTCATCCAGTTTGGCTTTGGTGGACGTCACATCCGGGGGGGGGGGGACCGGAACCGGGGGGGGAACCACAGGCGCGACAGCGCCAGAGAAATATCCTGGCGATAAGGTCTGCTTGCCCTCTTCGACCCAATTATTGAACAGCACCATGTCCCCTGCAAATTCTACTGGTTCGACACGGTTCCCGTCCCAATCCCTGGAGAGGAATGACCGCAGGATGTAGTGCGTTCGGAATGGTCTGGTGATGACATCCCCGGACGCAGGCTGGTATATCCACAACGGAATCTGGTCGCTCGTCAGGTTGCCGATCGCACCACTCACGTTTGTGATCAACCGATGGTCAACCCGAATCATGCGGTCTGCTCCCTTGAAGTAGGAGAGGATGTCCTGCAACCACGTGTTCGCCATACCCTGGTATGTCTTATCTGGGGGAATAGGGAACCCCGGGAAGGGAGCCAGGTTGAGGATATAGGGCATGTCAACATCCAGTCCCTTGACCGCCTCGTAGAACTCAACCACCTGGGTTTGAACAGAACCCGCCATGGGTGGATAGCGGAGCGTGTGCATGACCCCTAACTTGAACCCGTGGTAGGCACATTGACCTGCCACCTTCCTGAGCATGCCGTTGTCGGCAGACCCCTCTGTAATTACAAACCGAACTCCCCTGTCCCACAATCTTTGAGGGTTAGTGAGTTCAAGGTCCTTACCGATTGCGATGCCGTAAAGTTTTGCCATAGAGTAATGCCTCCAAAGGATTAGTTCTGTTCACTCTCTCACGCCGTTCGTGATGAGAGAATTGGTTCATCTTCCTGATCATAAGCGCCCGGGAAACGACGGTATCATCGTGAAGACCCTGTGGGGCACTATAAGATATGTACCCAGAGTCATGCCGTTTCGCCTCATACGCCTCGAGTTCTGATCGCCCTACCGGATACGGCAGTAGTTGCACAGAACCCTTTTCCAGTTCAAGAGAGAAACCCTCGATAAGGGGACCCTTGGATTTGAACGTGGTGTTGAATCCCTCGAGCGTACATCTCCCGGTAAGATGCCTGATCATGGCATCAAACATCGGGGCACCGATCGAGTTCAACTCAAACGTCGCATATCCTACTCCCCACCTGGTCAGCACGGTGGACGTCCTGGCTTTCTGGAACTCGTAATCGATCGTGTTGAAACGGTCGATGAAGATTTCCCTACGGCATTGGGCGCACCCGACTGACACCACAGTATAGTCATTGTCACGACCCCAGTCGATACCTGCCACGATGATGTGGTCTTTGTGCTCGTCAGGCGTTGACTCAGGGGCGTTCAAAGTAGCATCGAGGTTACGAAATACGGAACCTTCGTTCTCGATGAACTCAGCCATGATTTCCTGTCGGTACCACTTCTCCGACATGGTGTACTTCAACTTCTCGATCTCCAGCGGATTCAGATACGGGTTATCGTATGTCGTCCGGTGGAACTCCTGCCACTCCTGCTCATCCTCATCCAGGCACCAGGAGTGCATTGTGTAGAATCCGTTCCTGCCCCTGGGGGTAGACGGGAACACACACAGTCCCTCGTAGTCAACCAGGGTGGGACGAATGATACCGTTGAAGTGGTCAACGATGTCCTCGTCCATGGCAACCTCGTCGTCGGCGACCATCCAGTACCGTCGACCTCGCATGGACTCGATCGACTCGGTGGACCAGAAATCTATTGTCCCCCCGGTGATAAGTTCTATACGGTGCTCTTGCTCACTCTTGTCCCTGGTCACGACAGCCAACTCGTCCCGGAACTCACGCCATACGGGTGAAAGCATCTTATAGGTCGGAGAAATCCAGGCGACTGGTTTCCCGGCAAGCATGCCCTGTGTCAGCAGGTGCTTGGTGAGAACGCCTTTCCCATAACGACGACCGCACCGTAAAACGAAAAACCTACCACCCGGATGTCCCTGGGTGATAGCACTATTCCAGATGTGGTCCCCGATCTTCTTCTGGTTGCCGAACAGCCGGGGGAGTGCCAGCGATAATGCGTCAGTCAATAAGATGTCCTTACTTGATCGCCTGCATCAGCAGAGAACCGAAGAACCAGAAGGCACAGGCAATCATTATAATCATTATACATCCCCAAACGACGGACGCAAAATCCAGGTACCTGCCCTCACCCTTGGTGAACTTGTCATCAGGGTGATGTGGCTTGTGAGGTAACTTCTCGTTCTTGCGATCGCGGAGAAGATAACCAGCCAGGAGCGCGATGCCGACAACCCAGAGAGCCTCGATCACTTGCTTGCTCCTTTATGCCCCATATAGAAACCAACAAGGAAGATCAGGAATAGGACGAGGGCGTCACCTATGTTTGCGTTCATGCTGTCCTTCGTACTTGGAACTGGCGGTCGCCGATGCTGAACACGTAGAACTGGTCGACGTCAAGCATATCCATGGAGTTGACACCTATCCTTATTCCAGGACTACCTTCAAACTCTTGGTCGACCTGCTCTTTGGGAAACCCGAACGCCCTCAACATGCTCTTGAAGGTTTCGACGACCTGGTGAACGCCTGTCCCGCTTTTCAGTTCGTGCCTGATCACAGACTTCTCACCGTATGCGTCACGGTATACGACTTTCAGAAAGGGTGGTTTCATAACCCTATTCTACCCTCTCGCCACCCAGCGGGGATAGACCTGCGTCGACCATGTCCTCAACTGCCTCAGCCATGATCTCGGAAACATCGCGCTGTATGCGGTCTGACTCAATTTCGGAAATAGTACCGTCGTCTGGAGAATCGGAGAAGTCGGCGTCGATAATCTGTGAGGAGTCACCCTGCGTGTCTACACCAGGACTGTTGATTGGGTGCTGATGAGTAGTGGGTGCCGGGTGGGTACCCCCACCCCCTTCCACCATCCCTTCTTCCCGGTCTACATCCGCTGGCATTGGCGCCCCGGTGGGTGACGCGTTGACGTATGCGATGTTGAGCACCTTCGGGCGCTCCTTCACATACGACTGGACTTGGTCTGGGGTGCCCAGACGATATGACAGCACCAGTCTGCAGGCATCCGTGTTCCCGGTCTTCGCCTTCATCACCTGCACGGCGAGCATATCTATGATGTCGTCTTCACTCACCGCCTCTGCCAGCAGGTCTTTGATTTGGCGCAATGCTCCTGCCCGGCGCTGGTTTCCAATCGTCTGCATTTTATTACCGGGCTGGAACCCGGCTGGGACTTTCCTCATTGGTGCTCCTCGAAAAAAAGTGGTGTGGGGACGTGTGGATGTATCAAACATTCCCTCATAAGCATTCTACAGCACCTTTCTGAAGGCGCAACAGGGCATTTTCAGCCACTTTCAGCACCAGACCGCCCCGGGAGCCATTTATCCCCGGGAAACGCCCCAGAATCGTTCCTACGTGTCATATTACACCCGGGGTGACAATTGGTTCGATGCCGAACTACTACGTATCAGTTATCGAAACCATGAATACAAAACGATAACACACTCGAAACCATGACCAATAACCGGAAGAAGTAATCCCCCCACTTATGGGTAGAAATAATTACATTTATCCTAGCAATCCGTATGACAATGTCATGGAAAATGTCACACCGCTGTCATAAAATCGCTTGACAGCCCGGCAATCGGATAAGATTAGGTCGCACTTTGACAACCGCATAGGTCACGCGCACCAGCCCCAACGAAAGGGGGGCAGGGGGGCACCATATCCGCAAGGCTGATTCTGAGATAAGGCGCCCAACGCGATGACCCGAGGGACGGTACTGAATAGGAGCACGACCATGAGGGAACTGACCAGCGATACTGGTCTGGTTCACCGGAGCACCCGGGACAAATCCGGGTGAGATAACCCAGAGGTCTGGCAGGGTCACCAAAGCACCCGGAAGGGAGAAGGTGATACACCAGAGGGAGAACGACGGGAAGACCAGATGCTTACACCGGGAGCGGTGCGGGTGCCAGTCACAAGTCCTGCAGTCCTCATGGAGAAGTACAATCGAACTGACAAAGGTTCGCAACATATCTGCCACTCACTCCGGTGGTTGGCAGTCAGGGTCTGCGAACAGACTACACTTTTTTGGAGGATACGAAATGAACGTTCAAAATACTGATGATGTCCGCGTGAGCATTGCCAGACGGTCACCCGTCAATCGTCTTTCCCGGTTCTGCAATGATTACCAGCAGGGTGGTTTTGCCCCCGGCTTTGGATACCGGGTTGCGCTGTTCACCAGCGAGGAAGACTATTTCGGTTGTGACATCCGGGTGGTGGCTGACAGGTTTGGTACACCGCTCGAATTTGACCTGCCAGAACTTGCGGTGGCTTACATCCGCAATCGTATCGCCGGGGATGCCAACTACTACGGTTCCAAGGTTATAGCCGGGGTGGTCATCACCGGGGCGAAACGACTGCGCGAGGGTTCAGCCCCGTGCAAGATTATCCTTGCGTAACATATCTGCCCATCACCAGCCCGGTGGTGGGCGGTCAGGGTTCTGCAAGGAACTACACTTTCATGAGGAGTTTACGATGGATGCCAAACAATTATTCGACTGTGTTGAAAAAGATGGTGGGTTCACTTACGACCTCACCAGCCGTGAACTGGTAACCCGGGGATACGCGGTATCGGTGGTAAAGGGATGCGAGAAGGTAGTCCCTCTGGCTGATTTTACTGATAAGGACATTTTTGAATACGTCTGGCAGAACTGGAAAGAATTGTCAGAATTTGGTAACTGCCTCGGTGCATGGGTGGATGGTGGTCAGGTCTACCTCGACATCAGCACCGTGGTTGATACCCCCACGACTGCCCTTCGGCTGGCTGAGGAGAATGACCAAGAGGCGTTCTATGACCTCGTCTGCCAGAAGACCGTCACCGTGGAACAGGCAAGGCTCCGCAAGCAGGTGGTACACCGGGTGGCTCGTACCCTCTGGGTTGACCGGGCTTTCAAGGGTTCCTTTGTGGAGTCCCAGCCAGAGTATGACCAGAACGCCATCGTGCTTGTCCGGTCGGTTCAGACCGGGTGCCCCCCGATGGAACGGTTTGTGTTCAGCACCTTGGCTGAGGCTGAGATGATTCTGGATACCATCGTGAGGACACGCAACATTCTGCGAGCACGTTCCTAGCCCCTATCTGCCCATCATTACGATGGTGGGCAGTCATGGTGTATGGAACACCAACCGCGCAAGCGGTTCAAATTTTTTTCAAACAGGAGAGATACAATGACTGACACAACCGAAAGCAATATCCGCAGGCAGGCAATAAAGGACTTGGAGAAATTCCTCACCATCAGCGATGTTTCCAGCAAGTGGGAAGAGGAAGAGGCTCTGGGTGGTATCTGCGAAGTGGTCTGGCGACTGGCTCCGCAGTCCTACCTCGCCGGGTTATTCAACCGGGAATTGCAGGAGTGGGTGGCTTGCAAGATTCAGAATGATGAACTGCCAAACGCCATGGCATCGCTGTCTTTTTCCCGGAAGGAAACGCTGGACGCTCAGGATAAAATCATCGCCCTGCAGAAAGAGAACGCCGAGTTGACCGAGAGGCTCCAGCAAAAGCAGAACGACCTCGACATTTTTGACACCGAGGTGAACAGGCTCCGCAAGGTTCTGGGTGTCAAGCAGGCTGAGATAGAAGAGGGCGAGCGTATCATCCGCAAGGTGCAGGAAGAGAACACCGCCCGGGTGAATGACCTAATCGACCGGGAACGTGCTCTGACTGCTGAGGTCACCGAGTTGAAGGTCTTCATGTTCGACAACGGTATCAGCAAGCCCAAGTCTTGATTCCATCCACCGGGGAGATAATTCAGATCGATCTCCCCGGTGGTCAGGTCTTCAAGACCAAAATCAATCTCTCAAGGAGCGTATCATGTCAACAACTCTCAAGCAGGTGAATAGAGCAGTCCGTCCCCTCGGCATCCAATTGAATTATCACCGGGGTGACCAGCACTACTGGTGGTGGGGTATCGAAGGTGACCCGATGGAAATGAAACTCATCCGGTCTGGCGTATCGACCACCGTGTACGTGTACTGTATCAACCAGATGACGCTGGAAGAGTGGATGCAGGATGCAATAAATCTGGTGCAGGAAATCAACCGACTGACAGCCCAGGAACCGGATGCAATCGAGGTGCTGGGGTTCGACCGGAACGTGATTCGACTGTCGTAATTCCATCTGCCCATCAGTCCTCTGGTGGGCAGTCAGGTCGTTACGACCAAATCCAAATTCAGGAGTGCAAGATGAAAATACAAGTGGTTATCGAAAATGGTGAGGTGAAGAAAGTCTATTCCGAGGACGTGAACGTGGAAGTTCACATTCTGGATAAGGACGCGGTGAACGGCTGGGCAGTCCCCGGCTCAGTCCCCGAGGTATTGACCCCGGACGGTCTGTTCTATGACGTGTGCTGGGAAGATGACACCTCGGACATTATCAACGGTGCTTTCGTTCCGTGGTGGACGGATACGGCAGACCTGTGCGATAGCGAATGCCCGTTCTGCGGTTCCGAGAATTTCACCAACCGGGATGACCCGGACGCTGACATCGAAGACTGCGCCGACTGTGGCAAGGCATGGCGGTTCCTGTACCGGGAAATCAACGACCCGGACGAGGATGACGAAGACGACTACTCCAGCCAACTCTGGCTGGCTGGTTACGAAGAGGTGACGAAATGAAAAGATTCGAGTACACAGATTACTACGCATGCACCAGAAAACTGGCTTGGTTATACAGCCACGGCTACGATGCTCTGGTGACTGTCAGCGATGGGAAGTTTATAATCGAGGCAACGAAAGAGGTGACGAAATGACCGAGCAATGGACGAAGATTGGCGAAGTGGGAGAGTACACCCTCTGGAGAATTGAGGACAGTTTCTGGAAGTATATCTGGAACGTGACCAAGAACGGTCTGCCCCCAAAATCCGTGGGTGGGTATGGGAATCCAGAGTACCTACTGGAAACCGTCAAGGGTCTGACCATCCCGGTAGACCTAAAGCGCGAACTCATGAAATACAGGAGATGAAATGAACATAGAATACTGGTTCGGTGGTTACCGTGTCTACAATGCAGGTGGCAAGAACGAAGTGGAGCGCCTGGCAGACTGGCATGTTACTCCCTACCCCATGAAGACCATCACCCAGAAGGGGTTCATCCAATGGGTGGAGAGTGGGGAATGCGCCAAGGCATTCGCGCAACTGAACCCCGGTATCTGCCTTTTCAACGAGGCGTTTCGACCGGGGCACAAGCCCTACATCCTGCTGGTGACCATCCGGGTGGATGACATCAACGAGGTGGTGAGGGTATCGGTCAGCCAGAAACACGATGGCTGTACCTACATCGCCGGGACGGTTACCCGGTGCTATGGTATCAACACCTGCATGAACCTGCTCACCCAGATATGCGGTGATGGTACCCCGGAAGAGAAGTACAACCGGGCAAGAGAGTATCTCTCAACCAGCATGCTGGTATCGATTGAGCGCGACCTTGACCCCCTGCCTGCAGAGGCAACGGAGAAAGACCGCAGGTACTAGAACACATCTGCCACCAATTCTGATCTGGATTGGTGGCAGTCAGGGTTCCAATACCCAAATCAAATTCAACAGGAGATGTAAACATGAACCAAGAATTGTACGACAAGATGACCCCCTATCTGGCATGCGCGTATGCCGAGGGATTCTGCGAAGGTGAGGGTGCCAGCGAGGAAGACCAAATCACCGCGTGGCAGTACATCGCAGACACCGGACTGTGGAGAGGTCTGCAGGGGTGGTATGGTAGAGCCGTCGCCAGCCTGCTCGAGGCTGGTATAATCACCGTGAAGGAGAAGAAATGAAGGTAATAGTCTATAAGACATCGTCGCTCTTGGCGTTACCTTTTGGAGTTTCTTGGTCAGAAGAAATTTACAACTTTTCTTTCCTCTTTTGGCATATCGTAATATATAAAGATTATGCCAAATCGATGAAAGCAATGACAAAATGTGCAAAATGTATTATCGATGAAATCGTAAAGGAGAAGGATGCCAACACTAAGTAAGCAGGATAAAATCTATATCGTCAACACCGCGCTGGAAGGCGGTATCGGGTACTGGTCTGTCTGCGAGGAGTACGATTGCGATGAGGGCACAGCCACCATCCGCAACATGGTGTTTGACTGCAAACACTACGGCACCACCCACCGCATCACCCCGGCGACCGTTGCCAAGGGGTTGAAAGTGCTCCAAGCGAACAACCAGCATGGTACCCTCGGTCGACTACTGACCGGGGACTATGACGCATGCGATGCAGATGCCTGCATCCAATCAGCCCTGTATGGGGACATTCTGTACGGATAAGGAGAAACGAAATGAAGATGATAACTAGCGGTATTGCCTTTGATTCCGAGCGCGAAATTGAGCGCATCATGATGGAGAAAATCCAAGCCGGGGTACCAAATCTCAAGGTGCTCGTTGCCGGGGTAATCAGCCCCCATGTGGAAGAGGCAGGTCTGTGTCTGCAGGTTCACTATGTCTGCCGTGGGTTCAGGCAAGAGGCTGTCCGCACCAACAATTTCAAGGTGGTGGCGAAGTGCCGACCCCAGCACCCACACTCCTACCGGGTAGACTTGTACCCGGAAGAGCAGAAGGGGTACCCCCATGCCCGTAAGCATGACGCATTCGACCAGTTGGAAGATGCCGTGGTCTGCGCCCTCAACTTCATCGAGGCTCAGGCAGATAAAATCCTCACCGGGCATGGCTTATGAACAAAGCCAGGTTCGTGGAGCAGTATAAGAATTGTCTGCCGACCATGACCAAGAGAGAGGCATGCACGGTCGCCCTCATCTTCGCCTGCAATTCAGATCGTGAATACTGGACACTTCTCGCGAAGTGCTCAGACCGATGGAACAATATCGACCGGATGAACGGGGTCTACGCCCCGGATATAGTCCGGGACAAACCAAAGAAAAAGAACAGGAGAAAAGCATGACAACAGTAAAAGAAATGAATAAGGCTGTGGAACCGTTCGGTCTGACGATGAAACGGTTCAAGTGGGGGTTTACGTTCGCCACTATCGACCCTGCCAAGCAGGAGCGATGCGACATTGCCAAGTGGGGAAGGATGGTAAACTTCCTCGACCTGAAAACCGTCAAAATCGAGGACGTGGTCGCCAGCGCCGAGGGGCTGGCAAAACGGATGGATGGAATCTACCTGCCCCCACCGCCAATAAAGGTTGCCAAGGTTTTCAAAGGCGTGGCGTTCGATGACATCACCGTGGATGAATACGGCGAGTGGTCACAAATCTGCCAGGAATGCCTGGATAACCACAATCTCCATGCCCGGGAAGATTACCCCGGGGAAGAGTGTACCTGCGGTGTAGTCGGGTGCCAGAATCAGGCAGACTACTATATCGACTTCGTGAAGAACGCAGAGGAAGAGGAGTAGACCCATGAAATAATTCACCGCCCCTGTCCCCCGGAACTGCCGTACATTTACCGTCCGGGGGATGGTGGTGACTGAGTTACCAGAAAAGGAGCAGGTATCGAATAACCTATCCAAATATTGAAAACCGGGGTACTATAGCCCCATCGTATCCACCCGAAAGGGAATTATTCAAGGAGAATAAAATGTTCAAAGTTGGTCAGAACGTCAATATGTTAGGCAAGACTGGTATCGTCATCGGGTTCTCGGAGAAGAGGAGCCTAGCCCTTCTCGGAATCGATGAAGACCCAGAAGGTAAGTTAGACCCGGCTGTCTGGTTCGAGAAGGACAACGCCGTCTGCTGGTGCCCCGGTAGACCAACCCTGCAGGCTGGCTCGCAGGAGTGGAGTTACAACAGCGTGTCCGGTGGCACCAAGGTGCTGGTCAAGGACAACCTGCCCGGTGTCGTCATCGCATCCAACACCCGGAAACGCTGGTGCCTCATCCTGTTCAAAGAGAACAATATGTGGCAGACAGACTGGTTCGATCAGAAAAGGTACGAAATCACCGATGAGGACATCGTCCTCGTTAGCAACGAGTTTCGTATCAGCAGACCGATCGTGGTCGTCCCAGCAGTAGTACGCCCAATGTTCCCAGACCGCGTCCCGGAAGGTGCGTATGTGCTACCAGCACAGACCCTGGCAGATACCGTGAAGGAACCCCGGGAACTCAAGGTGGGTGACTTCGTGAAGGTCAACCACTCTGTCTTCGGCGTGGAACCGGAAACCGTAGGGTTCGTGGTCGGGTTCTTTATTGGCGACGGCAAGGTTGGTCGCAAGAACAACGATGACAGCGTCGCAGTAGCCCTCGCGGACGGTAAGTTTGTCTGGTTCAGCCAGACCCTTGTTGAAAAAATACCCAACAAGAAGGCGCGTGTCATGGTTGGAAAACTCACAAAGGAGAAAGAATGAGAGAACCCCTGTACTGTAAGACCAAACGGTCGGACGAGGTAACCATCCCCACCACCGAGTGGGGCAACTGCAAGTTCACCGCGTATGGCGTGGTGCAGTTGTACCGCCTGGAAACTTTCAACGAGCGCCAGGATTCAACGGGTGCCCTGTGGCTCCTGCTAACCCGGGTAAGCCTGCAGTTGGATAGAGAAAGCGAGAAGAACCAGGAAAATATCCAGATCATCGGCGATCGTTTCATGACTGGTTATGAGGCAATCGAGGTGGCGGTTGGTTGCGCCAACCTGTACTTCGTCAATCAATTCCAGATCGATTTCCAGAACATGCTTGCCGAGTGGATGATTTCCAACAACCAGGTCGCTGACCTGCGGACAACCCCAACACCGCCAGAACTGCTGGAGAATGACGGCGATGCCTGAGCCAATCCAGATCACAAATGCAACCCAGATTCCCCACGGCAAAGTGTTCCAGGGATTCTGGGATAAGGATGAGGAGTCAGCCCTGAAATACGGGCTGGCTCTTTTTCTCAGGCGGTATGGCTACGAACCCAAACGCGTGTACGTGTGCAAAAAGGACACCGGGCAGACCGCCGTCTACATGGAAACCAACAAAGAGGTATTAGGATGATTCTATTCTCAGAAATTTCAGGCGTCCTCGAGGAAGAACCCGAGGAATGGAACGATACGGAAGAGCCAGACGTGGTCTGCCCCAAGTGCGGTGCCACGGATGACGACATCGTTGTGCAGATGGAAGGCGCAGGCGATGACACACACGAGTTGCTGGCATGCACCGAGTGTGGATACACATGGTAAAAACAACTGGACTGTGGTAAAATAGACCCGTTGTTCAATTCACTTTCCCAAAGGAGATGCAAAGCATGATGGTTTTACAAGGTGGTCAAGGTTTCGCAAAAGCAGTAAAAGAACGCGCCAGGTTGCGCCTGGCAATTGATGGTCCCTCTGGTGCAGGTAAGACCTACACCGCCCTGGTTCTGGCAACAATGATTGCCCGGAACGAAGGGAAACGTATCGCGTTTGTCGACACCGAGCGTGGCTCTGCCTCGCTGTATGCTGACAAATTCGACTTCGATGTCTTGGAACTGAACTCTTTCAGCCCCAAGAACTACACCAACGCGATTATCAGCGCGGAAGAATCCGGGTTGTACTGCTGTATCGTGCTGGATTCCCTCTCCCACGCATGGGAAGGCGAGGGTGGCGCTCTGGATATGGTCGACAAGTCAGCCAAGCGTATGCAGACGGAGAACCGTTTCGTTGGCTGGAAGGATGTCACCCCGGTTCAGCGTGAGATGGTCGATACCATGCTCATGACCGAGTTGCACGTCATCGGTACCATGCGGAGCAAGATGGAATACGTCCTCGAGAAGGACGAAAAGACCGGGAAGACTTACCCGAAAAAGATCGGGCTGGCTCCCATCCAGCGCCAGGGTTTGGAATACGAATTTACCCTGGTTGGCGACATGGATGTCAACCACAACTTCATCGTGTCGAAGACGCGTATCGAAGAACTCGATGGGTGGATAAAGCAGAAACCCACCGAGCGTGACTTCCAGATCATCATGGACTGGCTCAAGTCCGGTGCTGAGATTACCCCCCACAGGGTGGTCGTCCCGGTGTCCGTTGCAGAAGAGCCAAAACCTGCCCCTGCCAAGGCTCCAGCCCCGGCAATCAAACGCCCGTATACCCCTGACCAACTGCGGGAACGGCTGTACCAGATTGCCCAGACCATCCCGGTTCCCACCACCCCGCCTGACACAGGTGTCATGGTCGGTGTCATCAATGATGTCATCGATTCCGTGGAAGTGCAGAACCCGATCGGCGTGAGCGAAGTGCTGGAATGGCTCACCGGGGAGAAGACCTTCGAGGAAATGCCAGAGAACGTTGTGGCTACCTTCTCGAAGTGGATGTCCCCAAAACTGGATAACGGTATGGTCACCGTGTCCGAAGACGTGACGAATGAACTCCTCGGAGTTGTCGGCATCGTTGATCAGAACGCTACGGCGTTACTCCAAGCAGACTAATTTCAACAATATGGGGGGCGAAAGCCCCCCAGAAAGGCTCAAATTGAATACCCCTATTACCCCACAACTTGTTGTGTACGGTCATGTAGTTGACCGTGGATATACCGAAGGATGGACGCCCAAGCAATTCCTGGCGCGTAACATCCACAAACTCCAGGAAGAATTGGCTGAGGCAAGTGAACTCATCGACAACCATAGCGACTTCGCGTGGTTGTCTACTGAGTGCATCCGGTCTGCAGGTAAGGCGTGCAGAAATTCGTTCAAATACGGGAGATACGATGACGACATAATCACGGTTCACGACATCGACGCCCTCAAATCCGAACTGGCTGACCTGCAGGTGGTCTTATACTGCATGGCTCAGGCTGTCGAGCAGATCACCGGGGAAGAGTTCGATATTGCGCTCGAGGCAGTCCGTAAGTCTGCCAAGGATGTTTCCAGGGGGGTGCGGAAATGATAGGACAAACCTTATCAGCCTGCCCCTTCTGCGGTGGGAGTGAGAACGAAGGTGGCGTGACCGGGCATTGGTGCTCTGCAAAACGCAAGGCATACGCCGAACGCCAACCGATTGTTGACAGGTCACCAGGCAGGTTCGATGCTGGCGACATCGTGGACGTTTTCTTCACCGGGAATGGAGAGATAAAGAACGCCATGATAATCAGCCCATCGTGTGCTACTGGCGACCTGCTCACCATACAGCGCCCGGATGGAGTTCTCCAGGGAATCAACCAGAATTGCTCTGAGTTTGCCGGGCTTGCCTTGATAAAGAGGAGCGGAGAATGATCGCCGTGCTCCTCGGTGTTGCCATGTATGTGTTGGCACTCCGGTGCCTGAAAAGCGAGGGAAAATGAATAAACCACCAGAGAAGATATACGCACTTGGCGTTATTGACGGCGCAGGAACTTGGTCAAGCAAAAACTTGTCAGACTTTCACATTGAATACCACCTCGCCCCCGTATGGAATTTTGACATGGCAACAGCACCAAAAGACGGAACATTTATTTTGGTTGTAGATAAAGATGGTGATATAAATAAAGTGTCTTGGGAATCCGATTACCCTATCCATACAAAAAAATGGTGCGTCTATGGTTCTTGGCAAGATGAACAGGGTGGCTACGAAACCATAGATAATCCTATTGCGTGGCAACCCCTTCCCCAACCACCGGAGAAAAAAACTGGATTCTGCTCAAAGTGCGGATATATGCACAACGGAATAGTTTGCACTAAATGCGGAGAAATTCCCCAACCACCGGAGCGCAAGATCAGAACAATACCAGAATGGGAAGTTCTTTTAGCATCTGAAAAAGAGGAATTTGAACATTTTAGAAGATTTCCCCAGGATGAAAGCGAGGGAGAATGAATCCTAGTGACGTTATTGGGGCAGTTCCGATTGCCTTGTGGCTAATTTTGTTTGGATATATCTGTCTGCATAATCCGGGTGATGATGGACTTTGAAAGGAGAGAAGAATGAGAAAAGGAACCTATTTCCGCACGATCAAGGTATTCCTCTGGCTACCACGCACGGTTGCCGGGGAAACCCGTTGGCTACAGACTGCCTACATCAGGCAGGAGTGTGACCACCTGCAGAATTGGCACGATATGTACTGGGTGGACGCATGAAGAAGAAAACCTGGATAAAGGTAAAAAGGGGCATCTTGGAACCCAGGCATGTCAGGAAGTTGGGCATCGCCTGGTGGCTGTACCTGTATATCCTTGACATGGCTGAGTGGGAAACCGGAACGATCGTTGAGTGGAGAGATTCCTTCGTAGCGGAAGAGTATGGCGTGAGCGAGTTTACCGTCAGAAAGTACCGCAGGCACCTGGAAACAGAAGGATACATCGAGTGCAGGCGAAGACCGCACTCCCTTGATATTGTCGTTCACAACTGGACTAACCCGCGTGAGTACACCGGAGAGGTCTATAACAAGCCTGTGAAAGGTACAAACGTACCGATGACTGAGGAAGTGATCGGTACGGTGATCGGTACGGTGATCGGTACGGTGATCGACGAGAGCCAGGCGCAAGTGTTTCCTTCTACATCTAGTCACAAGTCACAAGTCACAAGTCATATTTCCGCTGACGCGGAAGATGACGAACCGAAAGAACGCACCGAGGCTCAGAAGAAATCCGACGAGCAGTACGCCCGGGCATGCCTCATCGGTGAGATATGCTTGATGGCTCCTGACTCCAGCCCTTCCCTTTTCCGGGAGAGGGTTTTGATCGAGAAACTCCCGGGCTATTCCGACGATCGCTTGAAGGAATTGTACGGTGAAGGTGGTGTTTGGTATCGCGAAGATTTTCGCGGACGGAAGGGCAACCCCCCAACTCCCAAGTTCATCCGGGATACGTGGGGTGTCCTCAATCTCAAGGCTGTCGGTCCTCTCCTGCCAGAAGTGACCAAGGATAGGATTGAGGCTTTGAGAAAGCGCGACCGTGCCTGGAATGAACTCCCAGAGGCTGAGAGAGAACGCCTGTGGGGTGCTACGCCAGAAGAAATGGACGCGTACTGGAAAGAGAAAGGATTATGATGAGCATTCCCGAATTGTTAGATCAGTTGGACGACCTGCAGTTGCAGAAGGACGCGCTCCAGAAAGAGCAACAGGCTCTTATGGATTCCGTCCTGACACCCGAGATCATCGCAAAACTCGATGACATCCGCGCTGAGTTTGAACCCAAACTCGAGCAGGTGAACACGAACATCCAGGCACTCGAGGGCGAGATCAAGCCCCTGGTCGTTGAGGCAGGCGAATCCGTGCGCTCCAAGAACGGTACCCTGCTGGCTGTCTACGTCAATGGTCGTACCTCGTGGGACAGCAAGAAACTCGAAGGTCTTATGATGGTCATTCCCCAGGTGCAGGACGCGCGTAAGGTGGGGGAACCGTCCGTGACTATCCGCAGGTCATAACATGCAGAAACTCGCATGCAAACAAGACTGCCCGAATTGCGGTGGCTTTGGCTGGGTGAAAAACTACTACGAGATCGGTCACCCGATGTTCGGGAAGTTTGAACCCTGCCCAGACGCAAGTTTTTATTATCTCGCACAGCAACGTGGCGATATTGGCATCGGTGATTTCGATTATGAGAATCTTGCATGGTCGAAATTCCAGCCAAATGGCAATACCCTACAGACACTTTCCATGGTAAAATCTGCTATCGAAAGTGGGTCGACGTGGATTACCCTCTGGGGTAACTACGGTCTGGGGAAGACCAGAATCCTGAAGACAGCCGTGGTAGAGGCTCTGAAGGCAGGCAAGTTTGGAGCATACGTTCGGATGGCTGAAATCCTGCAAGACCTGCGCGATTCTTATGACGATAAAGATAAGTCGCGCTCGTACACAAAGCGGATGGAGTTCTGGCAAAGTCAAGAGGTGTTGGCAATCGATGAGTTCGACCGCATCAACAACACCGAATGGGGAAACGAACAGCGTTTCGTCCTCATGGATAACCGTTATGACATGGCTCTGCGCGGTGACGGCGTCACGATCGTGGCAATGAACACCGAGCCAAAGAAACTCGACGGATACTTATTCGATCGCATGTCAGACGGGAGATTCAATATCGTGGCTGTGAAGGGTGAATCTTTTAGACCCCGAGCCGAAGTCCAAGCCTCAATTTTCTAAGGAGAAAAGTAAAATGCACCACAAACTGTTGATCGTAGGACACATGGGGGGCGACCCCGTCATCAAGCAGACTGAAGGTGGTAAGGATGTCTGCACGTTCAATATCTGCTCCAACCACAAGTTCCGCACCGGAACTGGAGAGCAACGCGAGGATAAACTCTGGGTACGCATCACCACCTGGGGACCCCTGGCTGACGTATGCAACCGCATGGGTCAGAAGGGTGCTGTTGTCCTGGTGGAAGGTTCCCTGAAACCGGACGAGAAAGGCAACCCGCGCGTGTATGACGGCATCAACGGTCCTACCGCGTCGTTCGAGTTGACCGCCAGCACGGTTCGGTTCATCTCGAATTACAAGTCCTTCGACGGCTCTCCTGCACCTGCAGGCGCCCCCGAACAGGACGACGAGTTCTAACCCAAACTGCCCCCTGCCAGCAATGGTGGGGGGCAACCAAAACCAAGGAGAAAACGATGAAAGAAAAAGATTTCCAGAAACTTCGTGTTGGTGATAAGGTGAAGATTGTCCGCGCTGTATTGGAGTCGGAAAAAGACCGCGTTGGAGAGGTGGTTGTTATCAAGAGTGTCAACCATTATGTCAAAGGTGGCACACGCGTTTCCTCTGTATCTGATTCCCGCCCGGCGTCAGCGTGGATTGGTAGCGAAATAGAGTTGGCGGAGAAATCCAGCAGACTCTCCCGCAAGGAACTCAAGAACGAACTGGATAAGATCGTCTGCGAGATGGGTGGGCTGTCTGTCTAACGAGCCACCCCACAGGCAACCTACGGATTCTACGTCAGGCTCAACGACCTGCTTGGGAAGTTCTAATGCAAGACTACGAAGTTCTCCAGGCTGAAATGGAACGGTACATTGCCGGGCAGAAGGAGTTGGTTCGCCTTCGCCAGATGATCGAGGATGCTGTCGACAAATACTGCCCGAAGAAGGTGGATGGTGGATACTCCCACGCCGTGGGGGAATCTGCAGAGCACCTTGAGGCAGTCAACCGGGAAGTCATCGAGAAGTCTGCCATCGAGCAGGGTAACTGCATCGATGCCAGAAAGAAGATATACGAACTCTTGAGTGAGAGCGAACCCGAAGAAACCTTCGGCTCTTATGTCTTCCGATGGACTCCAGATGGGTTGCGAGTATGCTTGAATACCCAATAAGAATCGAGTTGACCGAGGACCAGATCATCTTCGCCGGGAATATCGGCATAAAGCGGTCTGCCTATAATCTCAAGCGCAAGGTCAAGCCAAAGTACGGTGCTGATTACCTCGGCTGGAACCTATCTGTCGAGGGTGCCCTGGGTGAGTTCGCGGTTGGTGTTGCAATAGACGAACCGTGGAACTGCTACCCAATCGGCGACTACACCGCCAAAGATGTCGGAATCTACCAGGTCAGAACCACCAGAAGAGAAGACCTTGGTCTTAGGATAAACCGCTCTGATGACCCAGAGGATATTTTCATCGGGGTCGTCGGGGAGAACGGAATCTATAAGATCATGGGTTGGATTTATGGCGGTGAAGGGCAGAAACCAAAATACTGGCGAGCGCCAGTAGTCGGACGACCAAACTTTTTCGTCCCGTTTGAATACGTTCACGGGATGAGCCAACTACCAAGGAGAAAAAATTGATCACGAAAGAACAGTTTATCGAGCAACTTCAGGCACGTCTGAAGTCACACATTGAGTACGAGAGGACTCTCTTGGGAGAGTTATTCTCCAAGGACACCCAGATCAACGCCCTGTTCCAGGAAGTTGCATCGCGTGACCTTGCCATCGCAGGTCTGCGCGAAGTGCAGGCAAAAGAGGAAGACGCCAAACAGGACGCCAAGGTCATTATCGGCGAACTGGCTATCTCCAACCGCCAGTTGGCAACGACCAACTTCCAATTGGAGTACGGGCTGTATAACGCCCTCGAGGATTCCCGGTGGATTTCTTCCACAGAGGAATATGACTTCATCCGCGGGGTCTATATTGTCTGGACTCTCAAGGATAAACTTGAGATCGTTGTCTTTGAACCTGGCAAGAGCGTGTTCCCTGAGTGCCGTCGTTTCTTCAGGCTCCCGGACGCCGAAGACAACGAACTGCGGAAGAATCTCAACGCGTACATGCAATATCTGTACCAGGATGACGATGACCGCATGCCACCGATCGAGGACATGGTCTGCGATGACGAGCAATGTTGCCCTGGGTGCGACGAGGAGTGCTATAAAGCCAAGCCGTCACCCACGGATGCCCTTGTCGGTGCATTCGCCACGTCCATAGGGGGTGGAAATGACGAAGAGTAAACTCCTCGTGAAGGTGAAGACCCCGGAAGAAACGTGGCGACTGCCAGTATCAGACCCGGATAGGCAGATCAAGGTCGACAGCGAGTTCCTACGTATCACCGATGATGACGGGGACAAACTTGTGGTTCCACTTCCAAAACTGGATTGCTATTTTATCCAGAAGAGCGACGAGTAGACAATGGCACACCCAGAGGCTGACCAGCAGAAACTGTTCTTTGAGTTTTTGGGAATGATGGAACCGTTCAACCTGAAGGCGAACCTCGTCTTTGCGGTTCCGAATGGCTCTAACCTCGCTGGTGGTGCCCGGGCAGGTGCGTGGATGAGAGATCAGGGACTCAAGAAAGGGGTTCCTGACATCATTTGCCCGTACCCGAACAAACAGTTCTGCGGTCTTGCTATCGAGATGAAGTCCCCGAAAGGGAAGACAACCCCGGAGCAGGAGAATTGGCTACACAATCTGCAACTCGTAGGATGGCAGACAGCCGTCTGCTACTCCTCAGTCGGCGCCTTCGAGTTATGGGCGAAATACTCGCAGGTTTACGATCGCGACCTGGAATTGGTTCGCCAGAGCATCCCCTACCAGGTAACTATGCAAGAAATCAAGGAGAAAAAATGAAGTACAAAATCAAGTTCAAACCAGATGGTACCCCGGTTCGCAAGTTGACCCTGAAGGACGAAGAGGTCATCATGGTGATGGGGGTGATAGGTGTCAGTCGTCTGGATAAACTCCGAGAGGATGGTCTGGACGTGGATAGGTTCCAGGCGCTGATGGATAGGGTCTTCAGCAAGTGGGCAGACGCAGAGCGGGAAACCTTCCCGAAAGCAACCGTCTACAATCACTACCGGAAACAAGAATGATCAAAACCGGGGCAGATTTCGATGGTCGTTTTGAAAAACACGACTATGATATGGTCGAGGTTGTGGCAAACCCAGTCCCAGTTGAAGAGGGTGGGTTCCGACCAGGGGCGCGGTTCTTCCTGAAAGAATGGGATGCCATGAAAAAGCGCCACGCGGTCGACATCGGTATGGTGGTTCAACACACCAAAACAGGGGAGATCGAACGAGTGAAAGGACAGTTGCAGTTATGCTGATCTACGTTGCAGGACCTTATTCCGACGCAAGCGGAGAGTTGGATATTGACAAGAACATCGCAAAAGCCATGGGCATTGCAAAGGAACTGTGGATGGCTGGTCACACCGTGATCTGCCCCCATGGGAACTCGGCACACCTGGATAATGACCAGATGACCAACGAAGACTGGGTCAAGCGCGACCTGAATATCGTGGCTGTCTGTGATGCCATGGTGATGGTGCCTGGCTGGGAGAAATCGAAGGGTTCTGTCCGCGAACAGCAGTTCGCTGACGACAACAAGATTCCCGTGTACGAATACCCGGAAGTCCCAGACCTGCACCCAACCGAGGTGCGTTGTCCCAAGCAGGCGTTCGCATTCCGCAAGACGATCGGGCGCATGTACCGTACCCACCTGGATAAGAATGCTGACTATTCGCCAGCGAACATCCTGGGCACCGGGCAGGTTGGTCTGATCACCAGGCTCTGGGATAAGATGGCTCGCATCATGAACCTGTCCGGGTTCAAACTCACCGTCGTTGAGTCTGAGTACGTTCAACCAAAAGTCCCCAAGAACGAATCCATCGAGGACACTTTATTGGATATGGCTGTGTACGCGATCATAGGATTGTTGCTCCGATGGGGACAATGGGGTAAGTAATGTATTCAGTACCGCTCGACTGCCAACCAAAAGACCCTTGGTTGAGGCTCGCATTGCAGGTTGTCAGACGGGCGGTGTTGGATTCCCGGATGCCGAACAAGAAGAAGGCAGATGATGCCGTCGAATGGCTGAAGGGTGACTGCGTTGTGTTCCTGATGGCTCTTGGGTATACCCGGGAGCGTAGCGAATACGCAATCAAGGTCTGGATTTCAGGCTTGCACAAGTCGCAGGATTGATGTAGAATGGAGTTGGGATTCAATGGGTCTGGAAACCAGACCAGGGAGAGTGCTGGCATGGAGCCAGCACTCTCCCGCCTGCGGAAGTGGCGTAGCGGTTGCGCCTCAGTCTTCCAAACTGATGAGTCGGGTTCGACTCCCGATTTCCGCTCTATGTGGCGAACCCTGTCTGTCCGAGATAGGGCGAAACGCAGAAACCCCCGTGATTAGCACCATCGGATACTGGTCGATCGGGGAGTGGTTGGTCGCAACACTATAAACAGCGACCACCTTTGGAGAGAGGCGCGAAAGCGATAATCTCCACCTAGCGGGTAGGCGCGGAGCCTCGCGGGAATCATAGTCCCGTCATCCCGGTGGTTCGACTCCACCACCCGCTACAATGTAACACGGACGCTATACGTGTTACAGGGAGATGTGCGCTGACCCTGAGCACGTAGCCAGGCGAGTGCATCGAAATAACGTCGTGAATCTTGGGGTGCCCTGTGGGGTACAGCGACCTGACACGACGTACAAAAAATCGCCCCTGGGAGAAATCCCAGGGGTTTTTTGTTATCTATTGACAACTTGTTTGGGTTGTTATTGCCACATACAACCTCTCTTTGTCAACTTATTCCAGGTCTTGGTGGAACTCCAACTTGATGGACTTGTCGTGCCCGGTCTGGGTAACGTGCATCCAGATCGCGCCCATGGGCTTGGGCATCATGCCCCTGCTTACTGCCCATCCATCAATGCCGTCATCGTACCCATCCTGGTACCCAGGAGTTCGCAGGAACCAGGTGATGTCCTGCTTGATCGCATCTTTGTTGGTCGGATGGACGTTGGCGATTGGCACGATATATGCGTTGTGGTTGTGACCGTTCCAGACCACGTCGACGTTCTTCAGGTACACACCCTGGCGGTTGGTCTGAATGACACCCCTGGTCACCGGGGACTCTGTGCCACCAGCACCGTGCATGGCGTACATCCAGACGGTATCCGCTGGGGTTGCCTGGCTCTCACGGTAGGTCGAGAACCGAACCCAGGTACCAAAGCCACCTACTGCAGTCTGTGCCCCTGCCTCTCGACAGCGACCAACGAACCTGTTGATCAGATCGGTGCCATTGTGCCGGGTGACAGCATACTCGTGGTTGCCGTACCCAACTACTGCGAGTAGTTTCGCATACGGTTCGTATACGCTCCATACGTCGTCAAGGACTGCATCGAAGTAGGCATCGGTCTTGAGCGCCTTCTTGAGTTCCTTGTACGATCTGCGAGGGTCTTTCGCACCCTGCATCGCATCAAAGAGATCGCCAGCAATAAGGATTCTGGCGTCCCGTTCCTCGGCTTTCTTGAGGTGTTGCTTGAGAAGTTTCTTGTTGCAGTACACACTATCAGCATGCACATCCGACTGGAGCAAAAACCATTGCTCCGGTTCCGTGATGTTGATTCTCGCAACACCACGGGAAATCTGGAGTATTTCCATTATTCACCTTTCGCTAACTTGGGGGATGATGTTCAGCCCAAAGTATATCAACTTTCTCGTCCCGCGACAATGCAACGGGGGGAGTTTCAGGAACTTCGTCCTTGATAAACTCGGCATACTTCTGGTCTGACCACAGCACGATGCTTAGGTCGAGCGGTGAGATGGCGGTCTTTGCCCTGTCCTTGTAGGTACCGGGGAGCATCAACCTATCTCCAGAGAACTGCCAGGCTACTACATCCTTGGCGTCAACGCCAGGCGGTAATAGTGGTACAGTCTTGGGGAAATATTTCGCCATGTACGCCTTGATGCCATCCCAGGTAGTAGGCACAGCCTCTTTCCAGTATGGATACCAGGCAAGCCACATGGGTACGCCGGGGAGCCACTTCGCCATATCCTGGGCGTATGACTTCACGAATCCTTGGGAAGTGTAGATCATAGTGGGTCCCCACTTCTTCACTTCCTCGTACATAACCCGAGAGGTTTCTGAGATTTTTCCAGGGGAAAAACGCTTGACAAGTTCCCAGGCGATTTTCTTTGCGCGAGCCTGGTACCACGTTCCCCAGACTTCCCACCATTGCTCGACGTCCAGGACGTACACCGAGATGATGTACTTCTCTGTCCGTGCTTTGAACTCGGCGAGTTGTTTTCTCCAATCGACTGCAGGGTCAACCCACCAATAAGCGCCAAGGTTCATCCCCGCGTCGAGGACGGCTTTGGCGTGGAAGTCGAAGTCAACGTCAACCTTACAGATGACAGTATCAACTCCCTGGGACGCCAGCAAGGGGGCGTCTATAGCCCCCTGCCAATGCGAAACGTCAACAATCCACATGCTAAGGTGTCTTAGGCGACGGCTGGATGTTCTTATAGATCAGCGTCGCGATCGAGAACACAATACCGACCATTGCGACCAGGTCTTGGGGTTCAAGTTGACCGGACACCGGGATGACAAACACGTTTGCCAGGAGTCCGACAATGATCGCGAATACGACACTTGTCCCGAAGGTAAACCAGACAGCCTTGCGTCCGTCAAATGACCACTTTGATTTCACAAAGTTTACAAAAGGGACGACCAATGCTGAGGTTACCAGCGCCACCAGAGCCAAAATTTCGTTAGACAGTTCCATGCAAAATCTCCTCTACTTGAATAACATCTGAAAGATGACGGCAATGATCTGACCGATTATTGCCCCGCCGACGAGGAACCAAAACTTGGAAGTCGTTTCCCATTTACGAGCATCAAGTACCTCGTCCTTGACTTCATGATGCTCTACTTTTTTTTCGAGTTCAGCCTCGTGCTGTGCGTCCTGTTTGCAGAGTTTCAGGTCAACCCCCTCAACTTGCTTTGCGACTGACTCCAGGCAATGCTCGAGTTCCCCAACGCGGTCATATAGACCAGGTCTGCCGTTACCCTTGATGAGTTTGATCAACTCGTTCAGGTTGGCATTGATGACGGCAACGTCTGTCGACAATCTATCGACTTTATCGGCAAGTGCCTGGTTAGTTGCCATGAGCGACCTCTTTCGGCGCTACGGCGTCCTGCAGTTTCTCAATATCCTGATCTTTCAGGAAGTCTACGCAGGCGAACAGCAATGGACGGAGAAACTGCATCCAGGCTACGTCCCGATGCTCCGCTTGGTTTTCAACGATCTCGAGATCGAGTTCGCCGATGGTCATGAGCAGACCTGCTTTTACTTTCCGCATTTGAGTTGACACGAATAAATGCCTCCGAAGAGTTAGGATTCTGCAGGGGGTGGAGTTGGACCGCCAGGGACTGCAGGGGGGAGTTCATTCTTCGGCTCGTCACTTGGAAGGAACGCGCTGAGAATGACCTCGGGGTTTGCGAACGGGAGAAAGTTGCGGTTCTCCCCGGGCGTTGACATGAACTGGAACATGGCGTCCAGGTTGCCGTAGCCCAGACCAGACGCGTTTCCGCGCTGATTCAGCACAGCCTGGCGGGACAGACGGCGTGACCAGTATTCTGGTTCCTCTGCCTCGAGCATCTCCAGGGTGTACTCTGGCATCTTATCGAGCAGGGCGAGCAGGTGTTCAGCCTCTCGCAAGAGAGCCTTCAGGCGAATCTCGGCTCCCAGGATGGTGCGCTGTGCCGACCGTTTGCCGATCTCTTCCCTGCGCTTGTGAAACTTGTTGGCATCAAGGGATTTGATTACCTCATCCGCTTGATCGATGTCAACGAGCGCCAGATCGATAGAGTCACGCGCCTGCAGGATTGCCTCCAGGAGAGCCATGAGTTCCAGCAGAACCTGCTGTCGCTGTTTCCCGGGGGTATCGTGCTGGCTGACAACAAAGTGATCAATGGCAAACGAACTCCTGTTTTGGGAGAGGTCGTATGCCTCTTTCACGCGCTTGGTCAGTTTCGCGACCATCGCGTCAGACTGACCCGGTTCAACCTTCAGTAATTTGCTCAAGTCCATTTACACTACACTCCTTTGAGTAGTGAGGCAATTATACCCCAAAATCTTAGTACGCATAGTTGTTGCCTGAGATTACTCGCATGGCGATTGTAGGCGATGAGTTTGAGTCCGCTGAGTACAACTCTGTAGCCAGCGTGAACTTCGCTTGAGTTGTCATATTTCCGAATGACACGAATCCGATCGCAACACCGTCTGTGACCGCACTAGCACCAGTTGCGTTATCCCCTGGTGGAGTGCTACTGAGGACAGAGAAAAGCCCGGTCGCAAAGGATATTTTATACGATTGTGACACCGTACAACTCTCATAGCCAGCAACAGATGGAAACGACATAGGGTTGTTTGACACGTTAGTAGATGCAGATGTCTGCGTGGATGCGCTCGTCACATCTGAGGCAAAGGTAATTTTCTCAACCTTGGTCCCCAAAACCCCTTTGATATACGTGTATGTTCCATCGCTGAACGCCCTGGTGTATTCCGCGGTATTGATCATGTCGGTGGACACCGAAACAACATCGGTGGAATGTACTACCTTATCTACATACCTCTGGATTGTTGGCGTGTTATTGGAACCACCAGCGATGTAAGAGTGGGAAACCCCGTTAGCCCCCGTGGACTGCCTGGATAGTTGGCGTGTTACATTGGCGTTGTTCGAGAAAACCTCTGTAGCCCACGGCATCTTATAACTTGGGGCAACTGAGTTCGTTGATGTGGAAGTAGACCCACACTCAGAATACATTGCCGTTGCGGAAACGATCGAGCCTGAGTTGCACCTGGCAACTGGCTGGGCGCCACCAGAAATAGTGGACCAGACACCAGAGGCGAGGATGCACTTGTGTGTGTCTGCTACCACGGTGGTTGTGTAACCACCGCTGGCATAACCGATCGTCCCGCCAATCCCCTGTTGCCAGTTGTCAAATAGTACGGCGTATACCTGACCGTTCGACCCGGCACCCTTTGCGCTTACTGCGATCGCGAAATCTGCATCGCTCTTGAAGTACCCACTACCTTTCGCGAGTTTTACGGTAGCAGACGCACACAGGAACTGACCGCGAGCAACAGCCCCGGTATCGCAGTTCACAACGACAAGACCACTACAAGCAATCTTGCCAACGACGGTCGCGTTGATCGTTTCAATCGCAACCCCAATGACCCTGCGATCAGATGGAGCGGTGGTCGTTTTGAAGGCTGAGTCGTAGGATGGGTCGAATACAACAACATCACCCTGTGCAACTGAGTTCCCAGAGTTGTTGTATAAGTTCATGGTCGACCCACCGGACTGGGCAATCCACTTCAGTCCGCTGATCTCTGCGCTGTCTGCTGACAGCACGTACAAGTTCTGACCAACTGGTAGCCTGGTTACTGTGTTGTCGCCAGTACCAACAATGAGGTCGCCTTTGGCGTCAACCACAGAGGTTGGGACGGCGCCAACCCCGATGTCAAAAGGCATGATCTCGACTTCGTTCTCACGCCTGATGATTTCGTTTACAGTTTGGATGGTCTGAACAACAGTTAGTTTCATTTGGTCACCAGCGGGTCGAAGTAGACTTTGCCCTGGAAGATGGCTGTTTTTGAGCCAGAGCCAGAGGTCAGGATGACGTCGTACACCCCGAACTGAGCATTGATCGCTCCAGTAACGGCGTTGGTCAAGGATAGGGTCACGGTGCTGGTTCCAACGGTAACTGTGCAGGTAGGCGTGGCGATAAGGTTGCCACCCACGCGATCGCGAATCTTGCAGGCGCAGGTATAGTTGGTCAAGGGCATAAGGTTGCCGTTATTATCCTTGATCGTGAACGACAGGCTCCAATCGCAACCTATCTTGATGAACAGGTCGATGTTTGGTACAGGATTCTCTAAAAGGCTCAACTTGGTAACCTCGCTTTCACAACCACAACTGCCATGTCTGGTGTCGGAATCTCGTAGTCCCAGATTTCGATGGGCGGTAAGATTTGCCCAAAGTATTCCGACGCGACTCGCTGGATTTTCAGTTTCGATTCCAGCGCCCTACTGCCACCGTGCCACCGTTCCGACTGAATGTAAAGCGGTGTCGGGAGCGGAGCGGTCAGCACCCAAAAGTCGATCTTCTGACCACCCATCACGTTCCCGCCGAACACCTGGTACTGGTAGATGTACTCGTATCCCAGTTTATCCAGCGCCAGGGAAATCCAGAACTCCTCTTTTGAGTCTGGCATCAGCCCCTGGATGGGTTTCAGTTCAGGAAACCCCTGTCCCGGTAGAGCCTTATCCATCGGGCGCACCTGCTTGGCGGGTCGCAGGTGTCTGCTGGACGCCTTCGTGAGTTGGAAGACGCCCTTCTTCTTGACCATTATATCTGTACCATCGTCAGGCGCGAGGTGTATTCCTCTGTCTTTTCGCCTGACGGGTTGGTCGGCATGCCGTCGATGAAGACGGCTTGATCATGGTACTGCCTGCGGATGGAGTACATTCGCAGGGGGGTAAGGTTCTGCGCCCATTCATCGAGGATGTTCTGTTTCTCTTCAGAGGACAACTCCTCTTTATTCCCGAGAAGGTCAACATCCTGGTCTTTGGTGCGGTACGGCAGGGCGTAGGAGTATTTGATCGGAACCCGGGAGATGGCGTCGATAACCAGCGCCTTGATCTCGGGGGATTTGGTGCAGTCGTTCGACATGATACGCATGCGCCATTGGAACCGCTTTGAGGTGATTCCACCAGGCGGGTCGGTGAAGTTGATCTCAGCCACGGACTCATTGATCTGGTCTTTGATCGGCGTCCAGTCGTCTTCCTGATCTACGCGGTAGTCCATCTCGATAAACTGCTCATCCTCAACCAGCCCCTCAGCGAACACCTTGATGCTCTTGAAGATTTTGTAAATGTCGTACAGGCTCGCGTAGCAGTACCCGGAAACGACAGCACTCTCGTGGGTGTACCTGGCAGTTGACTTGCCTTTATCCACCGTGAGAGGCAGGAAGACAATATCGTCGCCGATTCCAACCCACAGTCCAGAGGACAGGGAGCCGTACAAAGGCTGGTACTGCATGTCCCAGATTTCGTCGCCCTCTTTTACCCCGCGGAAAATCTCGCAGTAACCGCCACCGGGAGTGCCGTTGACGTTGTTCGCCAGGACAGAGGAGAAGTGAGATGCCTCACCATTGATGCCGAAGATCGTCATTCCAGCCAGCCCGACCATTGCAGAGCAGTATCCCTGGCGATCAGTTGGAAGACCTTCGTCCCGGTTGGGACCCACATCCTCGAGGGAGCGGGAGTAATACTTCTCGATACGCTCGCCCAGGTTGAAGTAGAAGTACACGTTGTGGGGCATGAAGGCGCGACCGTTCTGGTAACTCATCAGCGAGTGCATCTCGGAGAGAGGAATCTCGTCCGGTTTCCCAGAGTTCATGGTCATGATCGTGCCCTCTCTGAGAATCCAGAGTTGTTTCGTTGTATCTCCGTACTCGCCAATGTTCGTAATCTTGCCCCATTGGTCTTTCAGGGTGCCCAGGGATGTTCCCTCAACTGTGCCGAAAGTGAGATTTGTTGCCCAGTCAACCACGGACGCCTTGGAAACTGAGATGAACCCGGACGCGTTCTTGTTGTTCGCTCTCCAGATTTCCAGACCTGCGGTTGTATCCCGGACGGTTGCCAGGGCTACAGCCTTGTTGGTTGAGGTGCCCTCGTCCCGGTAGGTGGCAGTCCACGCACCAGTAGCCGTTTCAAACTTCGCCTCACGGATGACCTGATCATCACCCAGCGGGAAGTAGATAATGTTGTTTACTACCAGCGGTTTCCCGGTGACAGGTACGGTGATACCGTGCCCGGTTATTTCGCGCCACTTATTCTGACCAAGGATGACATATTCGGTGGTCGTATCGTGGGTGATCAACCACGGCGTGTCAACCGTCAGAGAGGTTGTGTCGTTTACCGTAATGGTTCTCCACGGCTGTTTCTCTGCAGAACCCTTGCCTGCAGTAACCCAGACGATGCAACCAATGAACTCCTGGGCAACCCAGACGGTAGACTTGGTGGCATCCTGGAGTTTGGTCAGGTCACCAGTATTGGCGTCAGCGGTACCACGATCGCCGTTGATGAACAGGCTCGGTGCGCCCGTGTTCTTCTGGCGAATGGCATACTGCGCCCCTTTGTACTGGAAGAACAGGTACTGGTAACTCTCCTTTGCGGGAGTCATCCGAAAGTACAAAAAGTTGGTCGTAATGGCAGTCCACGAGGAGCCTGTGGCACTTATTCTGGTCAATAACGCGTTCGTGCCTGCAGAACTTCCGGTACCAACCTGCCAACCGTCCTCTTCTGTGCCGTCCTCAGAATATACCTCGAGCCAGTAATAGGACGGGGTTGTCACAGCCACGCCAGCATCCAGGGTCTTGCGAATCCATCTACTGATCGTATCGGTGACATCTGTGGTGGTAACGGTAACGGTCGTGCTTGCAACAACTGTGCCAGGTTCACCAGCGGTGTTATTGAGAAGGCGAATCGTTATCGCGTTCGCCGGGGTACCGCGCCTGCGGACCAGGAGCGTGTAATCAATAAAGGTGTAAGAGGTGTCAATGTATATCTGGGTGCAGATATGCGATGCAGTACCCACGAGATAATGCCACTTCACAGAGCCTGGCATATTCTCGGTGACGGCTTTCAGCCCCTTGCTGTACGTTTCGAGTGGTCCCAGCCACAGACTTCCAAAGATGGAGTTGACCCGGTAATCATCATAGAACCGGGTGGCGTCCACGTCGAAGTCTTTGATTCCCCTACCACCAGAGAAGTCTTCCTGGGAAACGGGAGTCCATGGGTAGTTGAAGTCGCTGTATTTGGTGGAACCAGAGGCGGTCTTCAGCGCAGTCCTGGGAGCAGGTGCGCGGGAGATCGAGGTTGGATTGGCATTACCCTTGCTGTCAACAGCAATAAGCCCAACACTCACCTTGCCATCAGAAAGCATGATGTGGTGAGTTGGGTTTGCTATGCCGGGGTTTACGTTGATCTTAGGCATTATGGTATCGCCAGTCGTATGTCACGCTGGAGATGACCGGGTTTGCGCCGTTTCGCCTTCGTCTGCGCCTCAAGCATCTTCGCCTCGTTGAAGAGATCGAAGGCTGTTGAGTCGTCTTTCTTGGTAGTCTGGACGGTTTGGCGGTAGATGTTGACCACGGCAGAATACATAAGGTTCTCCAGGTCTACCTGGGGGTCTATGGTATCGCTGTATGCCAGCACTTCTGCATGGTTCGCCCGGTAGGTGATACGCAACTTTGCGCCATCATCTGAGGAGCCAAGACCGCCGTAGATGTTCAGGTGCTGATTCACCGGGTCTTCCGACCACATCTGGATTGGAACCCAGAGTTCAGAGCCAGCATCACCTTCCTCTACCTCAACGCGCAAAACATCGCGGATGTCGAAACCAGTCCCAGCGAGTTCGTCCTTAGGGCTGGTGGTATCGACAAAGACGTGGGAGTCATCTCGCTTTAGGGAGGGATCGTCGACCAACAGCTGGTAGATC